>ERZ1674203.5-NODE-5-length-88807-cov-18.636684_pt1 | contig 88807 bp, 77 predicted proteins | sample MGYA00581297_ERZ1674203 | MGnify/ENA primary metagenome ERZ1674203 (study PRJEB41354, sample SAMEA4873349) | human saliva metagenome | biome: human-associated habitat [ENVO:00009003]; feature: mouth environment [ENVO:08000002]; material: saliva material... | reverse complement strand
AGCCTCCTGTTTCTTGGACTTTATTTTCGTTGTCCAAGAAACGGGAGGCAGTTCACGTTCGGTGAGGGGCTTTCTCGTGTCTTCTAAGTGCTGTCTTCTATGCCTGCCGTATGAGCCGCTACGGGCGGCTACCGCCGTTACGGCGTGAAGTTATTCGGAGTCCTGCGAGGAGTTATCGTGCAGGCCCTGCGGGCGCGGGGTCGGACGCTGCGGCTTGGGCTGAATCAGCTTCGCGTATTCTTCCGGGTCGTCCACGCGCAGACCGTACCGCTGTGCCGGGCGCTTCTGCGTATCTGACTTCTGAGCGGTCGCCTGGTCAGTACTTGCCTGTTCCTGTTCGGAAGGCTGAGCGGATTGTGCGGACTGAGTAGGCTGTGCAGGCTGTGCGGGGGCAACCGGTGCGGGCATGTTCTGCGCCGCACTCTGAGCCACCGCGTTCTGCGCAGTAGTATCACGCTCGGGCAGGTTCTGGTTCGGCGCCGGCTGACTACCCGCTTGCGCACGGTACGAGGGTGCCTTCGGCGCACCGGTCGGAACCGGTGCACCATTCATCGAAACGGTACTCTGAGCCGCCCGCGCCTGCGAAGCCTCCGGGGCCGCCGCCGCCCGCGCAGCCGCAACCGCCGCCGAGAAGCGAGGGTGCGCACCCAGCACGCGGCGTGCATCCTGAGCGTACTCCGGCAGAGCGTACATCACGGTACGCGAGGGAATCGCCTCGGTACGCATCGGGTAACGAATACCGCGATTACGACGAAGAATATACATCTGCCACAGCACAAACACAGCCACCGACAGCGGTACGTACCTTAGCGCCACCGACGTAAAAGAGTCACCGGTCAGAGTCAACAGCACCGAAAACACCAGGCCCATCGACGCGCCCTGAATCGCCGCAGAAATCAGGGCACGACCGTAACCGGGCTGTACCGGGTACTCCACCTGGCGGATACCATCATTGACCAGGTACAGCGCCGTGACCGGGTAATCCTGTTCGCTGAGCACGTCAAAAGCGGCGAGCGCATCATCGTGACGAACGAAGGAGGCGATCGCCTCACCGGCGGGCAGGGGCTTGCCCTGAGCCTGCGCCAGGCGCGAGGCCAGATATGAAGAAGGCGGGGTCGAGGGAATATTCGGCAGGTTAGAAGTCATGGCTCCTATTCTACCGCCCACCCTAACCCTGGACCCGGTGGGCAGTCAGCTCCTCTACAGGCGTAGCGAACACCTGTTCAATGAAGCTTCTCAAAGTGCGAATCCCCGCGGCGGGGCGTACCCTAGAGAGGTGAGCAATTCGAAGTTCAGCACCCCCAGCAAGATTTACATTGCCCGCCTTTTGGGCCTCGACGTTTTTGACCCTTTCGGTGACCGCCTCGGCCGTCTCCGAGACGTCGTCGTGCTCAAACGCGGCCTGGGCGCATCCATTGCGGGCGCCCGCCCCGCCAAGGGCAGCGAACCCATTGTTGTCGGCATCATCGTTGAGGTGCTCGGCAAGAAACGCGTGTTCATGCCCATGACCCGTGTGCGAAGTATCGACGCTTCACAGATCATTTCGACCGGCCTGGTGAACCTGCGCCGCTTTGAACAGCGCAACTCTGAGACTCTCATTGTCGGTGAGCTCTTTGACCGCCGCGTGCGTCTGCTCGACGGCAGCGGCGACGCCGTCATTGAGGACGTCGCCATTGAGCAGCGCCGCAACGGCGACTGGGGCGTGACCGAGCTGTTCGTTTCCCGCGTCAGCTCCTCCTCCAGCACATGGCGCCGCCGTTCCAAGGAGACCCTCATCGTCGATTGGGACGAAGCGGTGCTCTCCACCGACGTGGAACCGCAGGCGGCAACCGCGTTCGTGGCGAACCACGAGAACTCCAAGCCCGCCGACCTTGCGGATGCTATCCACGAGATGAGCGATAAGCGCATGGTCGAAATCGCCGCCGAGCTGCAGGATGAACGCCTCGCGGACGTTCTGCAGGAGCTGCCCGCCGAGGACCAGGTGCAGATTCTCTCGCACCTGGACGACGAGCGTGCCGCGCAGGTCCTCGAAGAGATGGAACCGGACGACGCCGCCGACCTTCTCATCGAGCTGGACGACGCCCAGCGTGAAAAGCTGCTCGAACTCATGGAACCCGACGAAGCAGACGACGTGCGTCGACTGCTCGAATACGACGAGGGTACCGCCGGTTCGCTCATGAACCCGGTGCCGATCATCCTCTCCCCGGAGGCGACCGTTGCGGAGGCGCTCGCGCACATCCGCGCCGAGGAGATCCCTCCGGCGATGGCGGCTGCCGTCATGGTGACCCGCCCGCCTCTGGAAACGCCGACCGGCAAGTACCTGGGTCTGGTGCACATGCAGAAGTTGCTGCGTGTGCCGCCGAGTGAGCCGATTGGTCACATCCTCGATACCGATACTGAGCCTGTCTCTGACCAGGCAAGTTTGGAAGAGCTGGCACGCGTGCTGGCGACCTATGACCTGACCATCGTTCCCATTGTGAACGAATCGCACCGCCTGGTAGGCGCAGTGACCATCGACGACGTGCTCGATGCGCTCCTGCCCGAAGACTGGCGCACTTACGATGATGGAACTCCCGTACGAAAGGTAGGACGACGCTTTGCCTGATTCGAACCGCCGCGACGCAAACCGTACCGAAGAGAACCCCCGCATCGATAAGGCGCGCATCCTCAAGGACCGCCTGGAGAAGAAGTACGCTGAACGCAACCGCGAGCGCGGCGACTCCCGCCCGCAGCGTAGCGACTCGCAGCTGAGCACCCCCGGCACCCGCAAGCCGAAGCTGTTCTCGAGCCCCAACCCGGACGCTTTCGGCCGCATGACTGAGGGTTTTGCACGCTACATGGGTACCCCGCAGTTTTTGATGTGGATGACCATTTTCTGTGGCGTGTGGCTGGCGTGGAACTCCCTGGCGCCGGAGGAGATGCAGTTCGACCCGCGTAGCCTGAACTTCACCCTGCTGACCCTGATGCTGTCCCTGCAGGCTTCTTACGCTGCTCCCCTGCTGCTGTTGGCGCAGAACCGTCAGGATGACCGCGACCGCGTGGTGGCCTCTGAGGACCGTAAGCGTGACCAGCAGAACCTGGAGGAGACCCAGTACCTGACCCGCGAGATTGCTTCGCTGCGTATTGCTCTGCGTGAGGTTGCGACTCGTGACTTCGTCCGTAGCGAGCTGCGTGACATTCTTGAGGAACTGCAGAACATTGCGCAGGAGCAGGAGCGTCACGCCGAGCAGCTGCAGGACATCAGTGAGGACATTGAGGACCTGGAGGAGGCTATCGACGATATCGATATCTCCGAGGGCGAGGAAAAGGACGCTGAGGAGCAGGAGGCTGAGGATAAGAACTCTGGGGGCAAGAGCCCTGAAGGCACCGAGAACGGTGCCGAGCAGGCGCCTGACAAGGCTGAACGCCCTGCGAAGGACTCCGCACAGGATTCCCACCGAGGCGATTTGAGCCAACCTCAGAGCCGCGAATCCCAGCAGGCACAGCAGCAGGCAGAGCGCACCCGTGAGGGAGGCGCCCGTGACCGCTAATAACCCCTTGCAGGATGCGCTCTACGCGGCGCTTGCCCGCGTCGAGGATCCTGAACTGCGCCGCCCCATTACGGAGCTGGGCATGGTGGAGACTGCGCTCGTGCATCCTGAACTGGATGAGCGCGGTGAGCCGATTCCCGGCCGCCACTGGGCTGAGGTCACGGTGCTACTCACCATTGAGGGTTGCCCGCTGAAGAACACCATCGAGCAGCAGGTTCGTGACGCCGCCGCCACCGTTGAGGGTATTGAGCGTGTGCAGCTGCAGGTGGGTGCGATGAACCCGCAGCAGCGTTCTGCCCTGCGTTCGATGCTCAAGCCGGAGCGTTCCAACCCGTTTACCGCGCCAGGTTCACTGACTCGCGTGTTCGGTGTGGTGTCCGGTAAGGGCGGCGTGGGTAAGTCCTCCATGACCGCGAATCTTGCCGCCGCGTTCGCTTCGCGCGGGCTTGCGGTGGGCATTATTGACGCGGATGTGCACGGCTTCTCCATCCCCGGTCTGTTGGGCATTACCGACGCCCCGACCCGCCTGGATGACCTGATTCTTCCGCCGACCGTGGACGTGCCCGCCCCCGCCCAGCGTTGGGGTGAGCAGAAGGTCAGCGGCGGCTTTATTCGCGTGATTTCTATCGGCATGTTCCTCAAGGGCAACGAGCCGGTGGCGTGGCGCGGCCCCATGCTGCACCGTGCCCTGGAGCAGTTCATCATGGATGTGCACTTCGGCGCCCTGGACGTGCTGCTACTGGATTTGCCTCCCGGCACCGGCGATATTGCCATCTCCATGGCTCAGCTGCTGCCGAATGCGGAGCTGGTGCTCATTTCCACCCCGCAGCACGCCGCTGTGGATGTGGCGGAGCGTGCCGGCACCCTGAGCCTGCAGACCGGTCAGAAGGTCGTGGGCGTGGTCGAGAATATGGCTGCCATGACCCTGCCGGACGGTACCGTGCTCGATATGTTCGGTTCTGGCGGCGGTCAGGTGCTCGCTGAGCGCCTTTCGGAGGCGCTCTCCTACCCGGTACCGCTGCTCGGTTCTGTCCCGCTGGATGTGAACCTGCGTACCGGCGGCGACGAGGGCATGCCTGTCGTGTGGGGTCACCCGAACTCCCCCACCGCCGAAGAGATTCAGTCCATCGCCTCGCAGCTACTACACTCGGGCGAGTCGAGGGCGGGTCAGAGCCTGCCGCTCTTTGTTTAGAGATCCAGCCGTCTAGAGATGTCGCCGTCTAGGACCAAGCATCTAGAAGCTGACGGTCAGACAGCTGATACAGAAAGAACCCCGCACCATCACGGTGCGGGGTTCTTTCGTTTCAAAATCTTAGGTGGCGTCCACGTCGAAGGGGGCGTATGCGCCTCGCGGAAGAGCACGGCTCTCCGACTTTTCCTTCTCCTTCAGCAGCGCCTCTTCACGTTCCTTCGCCTCACGCTCACGCTCGGCGTCATCCTCAGCGAACGCCTGCTTCACAATCACGCGCGGATCGTACTGGCGGGGGTCGTACTGGCGCCAGTTAATATCTTCCAGACCCGTCTCGCCCAGGGCTTCCTTGAAGTCGTCCTTCGCGTCAAACGCCATGCGGCGCACAGTCTTGACGAATTCACGGATCTGTCGGGCGTATTCGGGCATGCGTTCGGGGCCAATCACCACAAACGTGATGATGGCCAAAATAATCAACTCGGTGCCACTAATACCAAACACAGAATATAGATTATCAGTTCCGAGCCAGCACCGCCGAACCCGCGGCGCTTTCTGGACGTGTCTTTAAGCTCTGGACAAGCAGAAGGCGTACGCTACAGCGCCGCGGAGGGGCATTGCGCCCACGGCTAAGGACGCCACATCAGCGGTTTACGGCGGGTAATCTCCACCGCCGGGGTAAAACGCTGCGGCTCCAACCGCAGACACGCCCGCCTCCCGAACGCAAAAGACCGCCGGCAGCACACCGGCGATCTCCAGTCACAATATTCGGTTTACGGCGGGTAATCTCCACCGCCGGGCAGCTGCTTCCAATGCCACAGCCAGCCCACCCAGCCCCACTGCGCACACGCACCCGCCACCAGCAGCGCCCAACGATACGCCCGCGAACGGCTCGCCGCCGCCACCACAAGCACCAGCGGGAACAACGGCAACAACAGGCGGAACGTCGAGGACTGCGGATTCAAAAACAGAATCAAATACGCAAAATAACTCAGGCACCACAGGTTCAACGGAGCCGCCAAAACCCTACGCGCCAACGGGCTCAAACACAGAGCAATAAATCCCAAAATCAGCAGGGTCAGCAGCACCGGAGCCGCATACCCAAAGTACAGGTAACCCTGCGACAGCCACGGCTGAATCGGTGCCAAATGGGTACCGCGCCACGCCGTCTCCGTGGCGGTGTACGCATCCACACGGCCCGTAGCCCACCACGCAATCGCAGGCCACACCAGCGCACACGCACACACCACCAAGGCGCTGACCAGCTGCCCCAGATGGCGCACAAACGCCGTGCCCATACCCGACTGGCGGCTCGAACGCACCCAGCACGCAAACCACAACAGGCCGGCAGCCGCGCCCAGGGGCACACCCACCGGGCGGGACAGGCACGCCAACGCCGCCACAGGAACCAGCAGGCCGTAGCGTCCCTGAACCAGGCACAGCAGCGCACCGGCAAGGAACACCAGGTTCAGCGACTCCGCATACGGCACCTGAAGCACCGGCGCCACCGGCAAGAACGATACCAACGCCACAGCCCACATGGACAGCGCAGAATGCGACTCCTCACTTGTGAAACCGGTCGCCTTCAACGACGCCTCAAACAGCAGGTAAATCACCCACGCCGCCGCAAAACCGGCAATCAGAGCAACCGTCGCCGCCACCAGGTAGTACCCGATGCCCGTCGCATGGCTAATAGCACCGGAAAGCTGCGGGAAAATCGGGTAAAAAGCCCACTGATTCTGCTGAACCACACCCGCCGCATTCACCGGCAGCTCACTCGGGTAGCCCTGTACCGCGATCTGCTCATACCAGCCGGCATCCCAGATGCTAATGAACGACAAATAATCCAGATGCTGACCCCACGGGCTGCGCAGCTGCTGCTGGCCAACCACAGCAAACACGATGAAGCCCCACACGCGGGACAGACCGTAAATCAGCAGTACCGACAGCCACGCGGGCAGGGCACGCAGACGCTCCCCCACCCGGTGCAGGCGCTCACCGGCGGCGGTGTACGCCCAGGTCAGCAACTCATCAAAAGACTCGCCCTGTTCCTTCGTGGAGGCGGTGCGAGGGGCAGAATCAGCGGCAGAGTGAGCGCGGGCAGGCGGAACAGGACTAGTGTGCTGAGAAGGAACGCTCACCGGCACTAGCTCCCCTCAGCCGCCGAAGGCACGCCCTCAGCTTGCGGGTTCTTTCGCTTCTCCACAAAGTCATGCGCGCTCAAGGTGCTCTCCGCATCATCAGCCAGCGGAACCGCACCGCGGCGAACCGACTCAGCGGCAGCAACGTTAGCATCAGCAGATTCTGCGGTTGCGTCGGCAGAAGCATCACCGGGTGCAGGCTCACGCTCCTTTTCGTCCTCGGGATTGCCGAAGAAACGAACCGCAGTAGTCAAATCCTCCACACGGTCGAAGGTGCCCAGACCGTCACGGCCCACGCCGCTGAAGAACGCGGCACCGGGCACGGCACGCTCACCGCCGAGCGCCACAACGGAGAGCACCGCAATGCCCGAAATCAGCAGGGCAAGCAGAATCAGAAGAAAGTTCATGTCAATCTCATATCATGCAGGACCGTCAACCCCTGACGGTCACCTAAATTTAAATAGTAGCGCCAGCGCCGGCAGAATCAGCGCCAACAGAGTTAGCGCCGCGGCTAGTCCTCGTCGCGGTTAGTCCTCGTCACGGTCGCTGAGTAGCCAGGCACGCAAATCCGCGTGGCAGCGGGTCAGCTGGCTAAAGCTCACGTGCTCGTTATCGGTGTGAGCCAGCAGAGCGTCACCGGGGCCGAAGTTCACCGCGGGAATACCAATCTCGCTCAGGCGCGCTACGTCCGTCCAACCGTACTTCGGCTGAGGATCCTGCCCCACCGCCTCAATCAGGGAAGCCGCCAGCGGGGTGTCCAGGCCGGGGCGTGCCGCCGGGGAAAGATCCACAAAGTCCAGCTCATAACCGGCGAAGACCTCACGCACGTGGGCGACCGCCTCATCCAGGGTCTTATCCGGGGCAAAACGGTAGTTCACGTGCATTGCCGCCGCGTCGGGAATCACGTTACCGGCAACGCCACCAGAAATCTGCACCGCATTCAGACCCTCACGATAGTCCAGGCCCTCCACCGCGATAGTCTTCGGCTCGTAGGAGGCGAGCGCCGCCAACGCCGGTGCCAGTGCATGAATTGCGTTCTCGCCGCGCCATGCGCGTCCCGAGTGGGCGGCGAGGCCGCGGGTACGCACGAAGAAACGCATGGTGCCGTTGCAGCCGCCCTCAATGGTGCCGTTGGTCGGTTCAAGCAACACACCGAAGTCTGCGTCAGTGATGAGCTCGCCGTGGTTGCGAATCAGGCGCGCCAGCCCGGAGAGTTCGCTGGCGACCTCTTCGTTGTCGTAGAAGATGTAGGTCAGGTTGTAGTCGGTGTCCTGCGCGGTCAGTTCGGCGGCGAGCTTCAGCTGAACCGCCACGCCGCCCTTCATGTCGGTGGCGCCGCGACCGTAGAGCACACTGTGGCCGTCCTCTTCACGTACCGTGGACGGCACGGTACCCAGCGAACCCTCAACGGTGGGCAGGGGCACGGTATCCAGGTGACCGGCAAGAATAATGCGGGTGCGTTCCCCCTCAGCGCCGGGTAGCGGCGGGAACTCGGTGCGGGCGATAATGGCGTCCCCGTCACGGGTCAGGTGCAGGTGCGGGCAGAACGACAGCGCCATGTGCACGGCGTCAGCAATTGGCTGCTCATTGCCGGAAACCGACTCGTAATCCAGCAGGGCACGCGTCAGCTCGGGCATGGACACGTCCAGGTTCAGGGGCGGCTGCGGGACCTCGTGAAGCTCAGAATTATTGGGGGAAACGCTCATCCTTCCACCTTACAGGTTCGCCCGCGCCCACCCCCACGCCCACAACGCCCATATCGAGCATATGAGACGGTCTTGAAGGGGCTCTAACCCCCAAAACTATAATGGATGGCATGTCTGAAAACACTCCCCGTTACGCCTCCGGCGTCGCACTGGTCAATGTTGTTGTCTCTGGCGAGCACGCCGGCACCGTCCTGGATGCTTGGTTCCCCGCCCCCTCCCTCACCCAGACCCCCGACCTGTCCATCGCGGACGAACTGGAGGACCTGGCCGTTGAGCATCCGGCGCGCAACGCCCGTACCGAGGTGCGTACCGCCTCCATCAACCTGGATGAGGCACCCGAAGACGCAGTCGACGCGTACCTGCGTCTGCACCTGCTCTCGCACACTCTGGTTCGCCCCAACGAGCTGAACCTAGACGGCCTGTTCGGCACCCTGGCGAACGTTGCGTGGACCAACCACGGCCCGGTGCTTGCCGCCGAGTTCCAGAAGCTGGCGATTGGTCTGCGCAAGCTGGGTCACCTGAGCGTGAGCCACATTGATAAGTTCCCGCGCCTGGTGGATTACGTGGTTCCCGCCGGCGTGCGTATTGGTGACGGTGACCGTCTGCGCCTGGGTGCGCACCTGGCGTCCGGCACGACCGTGATGCACGAGGGCTTCGTGAACTTCAACGCCGGTACCCTGGGCACCTCCATGGTTGAGGGCCGTATTTCTCAGGGCGTTGTGGTGGGCGACGGCTCGGATGTGGGTGGCGGCGCCTCCACGATGGGTACCCTCTCCGGTGGTGGCACTCAGCGCGTGTCCATTGGTGAGCGTTCTCTGCTGGGTGCGGAGTCCGGTATCGGTATTGCCCTGGGTGATGACTGCGTGGTTGAGGCTGGCCTGTATGTGACCGCTGGTTCGCGCGTGAGTGTTCTGCTGCCCGGTCAGGAGGCGCGCGTGGTGAAGGCTGCGGAGCTGTCCGGTGTGTCGAATCTGCTGTTCCGCCGCAATTCAATCAGCGGCGCGATTGAGGTTCTGCCGCGTGCGAAGAACACCGTGGAGCTGAACGAGGCGCTGCACCTGAACTAGTCTGCACCTGAACTAGTCTGCACCTGAACTAGTCTGTACCTGGACTAGCGCTGGTTGCCCTTGCGAACGTTGGGGGTCGGCCCGTGAACTTTAGGGGTCGGCCCGTGAACTTTAGGGGTCGGGATGTGTGAAGCATCCCGGCCCCTTTTCTGCGCCCGGTGTTCCCTCGTCCGCCGCTCTTACAGGCTGGGCGCGAATCCGCGGCGGCTACGATGACCGTTTTCAGGGCGTACGGCTCGGGCTTTCGCTAGGCTGGTAGTACCGGGTACAGCGTACCCGCCATGACTGACCACTTGTACAGTTCAGAGAGGAACTCAGATGCCTGAATCAACTAAGTCAGAGTCGACGATGAGCGAAACCTACCGGCACTTTACGCGCCTTTTCCCCTACCCGCACGAGCGTATTGCGGTGGGCGCTCCTGCTACTGATGCCATGGCTCGTTACGATGAGTTGGCTCAGCTGGGGCACACGGAGAGGTTCGTCCCCTTCTTCCTGAACCTAAACGATACGGTGCTTGAAAGCATGGTCATTGCGGTATCCCTTGAGCACGACATTATCGACGATGTTGAGACTCTAACCCCCGAGCAGGTGAGCGCCTACACTCGTGCTGTCCTGCAGCGTTACCGTACCGCCCGTGGTGGCGCCTCCGCCGAAGAGTACGGTAGCGCCGCCATTGCTCAGCAGTTGCGCCAGGTTATGGACGATGGCGAAGAGACTCACGAGGACGACCCGGACGACTTCAACCTCAACGAGCTTGTCGACGAGTTTATGAGCTCCGATTTTCTGCCCGATGAGGAGCCCGAAGATGACGCCCCGACTCTTTCCGCCCTACTCTGCTATGAGCTCCTGGATGAAGAAGAGAAAGGCGAGATGCTCCTGCTACAGATTCCGACCGATGACCCCGCCGATATTCCCGCGTACCTGCCCTTCGGCGGCTGGAATGACTGCCCGGACGCTCAAACGCAGCTGGCATTCACCCACTATTGGCGTGAAAAGTACGGTGCCATCCCGGCGGCTCTTGACGGTGCTGACTGCCTGGAGTTTCTGGTGGAACGCCCCGTAGCAGACCCGGTCGAGGCGAAGAAGGTGGCGGTCGAGCAATTCGCATTCTGTTCCGATCTTCCGTTCCAGGTGTTTGAGGATTTTGAGCAGCTGACGGAGTTTATTCACCAGAGCCGCCAGTGGTATTTCTGGTGGGATTAGACGCAAGCTATACAGCGAGGTGGGGGCGAGTGGCGACACACCTAAAGAACGCTTCCCACATGCTCACACCAGAGTGCACAAGCGCACAGTGTCCCGCAGTACTTACACCCCATGCACAGCTGTACCATTAGATACAGCTCAACAGCTTTTGTCCCCCATCCGGAGCACTTTTTCCGGATATATAAAGCCCGAAAGGACATCATGAAGGTACTCGTTACCGGCGGCGCCGGCTACATCGGCTCCCACACTGTACTTGAACTGCTCAAGGCAGGCCACGACGTCGTCGTCATGGATAACCTCGCGAACTCTTCCGAGGAGTCCCTCAAGCGCGTCGCTGAACTCGCTGGCCGCGCCCCCGAGTTCCACAAGGTTGACCTGCTCGACCTCGAAGGTATGAAGGCTCTCTTCAAGCAGGTTCGCCCCGACGCTGTGATTCACTTTGCGGGCCTGAAGGCTGTGGGCGAGTCCGCTGAGAAGCCGCTGTGGTACTACCAGACCAACGTGGCTGGCACCCTGAACCTGCTGTACGCAATGGACGAGGCTGACTGCCACTCCATCGTGTTCTCCTCCTCCGCTACCGTGTACGGTGAGCCCGAGTCCATGCCTCTGATCGAGAAGATGAACATGGACGCGCAGTCCTGCTACGGCCGCACCAAGGAGCACATTGAGGACATGCTGGTTGACCTGGCTGCTTCCGATCCCAAGTGGAACATTGCTCTGCTGCGTTACTTCAACCCCGTTGGTGCGCACGAGTCCGGCCGTATCGGTGAGGACCCGGCGGGTATCCCGAACAACCTGGTGCCCTTCATCGCGCAGGTTGCTGTGGGTCGCCGCGATCACCTGAACGTCTTCGGTAACGACTACCCGACCGTTGACGGTACCGGCGTGCGCGACTACATCCACGTGGTTGACCTGGCTGATGGCCACCTGAAGGCGCTGAACTACATTGCTGAGCACGGCGGCCTGCACACCTGGAACCTGGGTACCGGTAACGGCTACTCGGTTCTGCAGGTTCTGCACGCGTTCGAGGAGGCGTGCGGTAAGGAGCTGCCGTACAAGATTGTGGATCGTCGCCCCGGTGACGTTGCGGTCTCTTACGCTGATCCTTCCTCTGCTCTGGCGGATCTGGGTTGGAGCGCTAGCCGCGACATTAAGACCATGGTTCGCGACCACTGGAACTGGCAGAAGAACAACCCCAACGGTTACGAAGCCTAAGCTGTTTTAGCCCCTTGTGAGGGGTGTTGAAGAGTGCCCGATAGGTGTTATCTCACCTATCGGGCACTTTTCTGCGCTTTTTTCGAAATTTTTACCAAGTCGTGACTACCTCCCCAAAGGCGTTTGACACCTCGTGAGTGCGTAGAGAAAGGGAAGAATATATTCCCTAGTCAGAGCCTTTTGTGAAGATGGGGTGTTTTTTACCCATATTTTTACGTCAAAAATACTATAACTATGCATTCATGCTTAAAAATTCACATTGCTTACCCAGTAAAGTGAATATTTTGCAGACAGGAAACCGTCTGAGGCGTAAGCTGAAAACTCAGCATACAGACAACCCGCATCATAGACGCACCTCACGTGAAAGGGTTCAAAATGTCCGCACAGGCAGCTCCCGAAGCGCAGAAAAACCTCATCGAAATCGCCAACGTCAACAAGTACTACGGCACCAACCACGTTCTGAAGAACATCAATCTTTCCGTGGGAAAAGGTGAGGTCGTCGTCCTCCTCGGCCCCTCCGGTTCCGGCAAATCCACCCTCTGCCGAACCATCAACCGCCTCGAAACTATCACCAGCGGATCCATCACCATTGACGGACAAGAACTACCCGAAGAAGGCCGCGCACTCGCCAAGCTCCGCGCCGAAGTCGGCATGGTTTTCCAGTCCTACAACCTCTTCGCGCACAAGAACATCCTCGATAACGTAACCCTTGGGCCCCGCCGAATCCGCAAAATGTCCAAGTCAGAGGCAGAAGCAGAAGCCATGAACCTGCTCGCGAAGGTCGGTGTGGATTCCCAGGTGCACAAGATGCCCGCAGAGCTTTCCGGCGGTCAGCAGCAGCGCGTCGCCATCGCCCGTGCACTCGCCATGAAGCCCAAGGTCATGCTCTTCGACGAACCCACCAGCGCGCTCGACCCCGAAATGGTCAACGAGGTGCTCGACACCATGGTCTCCCTCGCGAGGGAAGGCATGACCATGATCGTGGTGACCCACGAGATGGGTTTTGCCCGCAAGGCGGCAGACCGCATCGTCTTCCTTGCCGACGGCGAGATCATCGAAGAGGCGCACCCGGACGAGTTCTTCACCAACCCGAAGAGCGAGCGCGCCAAGGACTTCCTCTCCAAGATCATCAACCACTAAATCAGAGGGACCGACATGCAAAAATATTCACGTAGGCTCGCGGCACTCGCCGCAGCAGCATCCCTCGCTCTGACCGGCGTCCTCGCCGGATGCTCCAGCGCAGACAGCGACCACAAGATCCGCATCGGCATCAAAGTAGACCAGCCCGGCCTCGGTTACCAGGACGGCAACACCTACACCGGTTTCGACGTGGAGGTGGCACGCTACGTCGCCGGTAAGCTCGGCTACTCCGAAGAGCAGATTGAGTTCGTCGAATCCCCCGCCGCTAACCGCGAAAACATGCTCAACACCGGCCAGGTAGACATGATTTTTGCGACCTACTCCATCTCTGAAAGCCGCAAGAAGACCGTGGACTTCGCCGGCCCCTACTACACGGCTGGTCAGGACCTGCTCGTGCGTGCCGATAACACCGATATTCACGGCCCCGACGACCTCAACGGCAAGAACCTCTGCTCCGTCACAGGCTCCACCAGCGCCCAGAAGGTGCAGGACAAGTTCGCCAAGAACGTGAACCTGGTCAAGCAGAACAGCTACTCCGACTGCGTGGTCGCCCTCAACGGCGGCGTGGTGGACGCCGTCACCACCGACGACATAACCCTCGCCGGTCTGGCAGCCACCAAAGCGAACAAGGGCAAGCTGAAAGTGGTCGGCTCCCCCTTCACGACCGAACGCTACGGCGTGGGCCTGCCCAAGGGCACCGACAAGTGCGAAGCCGTGAACAACGCCATCAACGAGATGGTTGCCGACGGTACCTGGGAGAAGCTCATCACCAAGTACACCGAAGGCACCGGCTACCACTACAACACCGAAACCAACCCGCCGCACCTGGGCACCTCCTGCGCCTAGGCCTCTAGAGAGGTTCACGAATGTCATTCTTTGACCAACTCGGCACCCTCCTGTCCAAGTACGATGTGGTTGGCGCCTTCATGACCAATATTCAGCTGACCTTCTGGGCGGCTATTGGCTCGTTCGTTCTCGGTACCGTGCTGGCGCTCATGCGCATCAGCCCCGTCCCGTCCCTGCGCTGGGTGGGCACCGCCTATGTGCACACTGTCCGTAATACTCCGCTCACCATCATGATGACTTTCGCCATTTTGGGTGTGTGGACGCAGTTCCAGCTCTCCTTCTCGCACGATTTCGACACGAACTTCTTCGTGTACGCGGTCATTGCCCTGTCGATTTACCATTCGGCGTTTATCTGCGAGGCGATTCGCTCGGGTGTGAACACCGTGCCTAAGGGTCAGGCTGAGGCGGCACGCGCTATCGGTCTGGGTTTCTTCGACACCGCCCGCTTGGTGATTTTCCCTCAGGCTCTACGCGGTGCCATTACCCCGCTCGGCAATACTCTGATTGCGTTGACGAAGAACAGCACTGTCGCCTCGGTCGCGTCGGTGGCGGAGGCCTCCGGGCTGATGAAATCCATGATTGAGTTCGATGCGAACATGGTGCTCGCTATCTTCATCATGTTTGCGATGGGCTTCGTGATTATTGTTGTTCCCATTGGTGCGTTGACCACCTGGTCATCCCGTAAGCTGGCGGTGAAGCGATGAAAAACCCTTTTATCAGTAATGACACCCGCGCCGCTTCTTCGGTGCTTTTCGACGAGCCGGGTCCTATTGCGCAGCGTCGTATCCGCATCTTCAACATTGCTGCGGTAGTCCTTTTCGCGCTATTTGCGGTGTATGTGCTGACCGTGATGGGTCAGAAGGGTCAGCTGGAGGCAGAAAAGTGGACTGATCTGTTCACTGCCCGCGCCTGGAGCTCCTACTACCTGCCGGGCCTTGCCTCGACCCTGTCTGCGGCAGCGGTTTCGGTGGTTACCTCGGTTGCGTTCGGTGTGGTCTTCGGTATTGCTCGACTCTCCCAGTACCGCGTTATCCGCTGGTTCGGCACCGTGGTGGTGGAGTTCTTCCGCGCCGTGCCGGTGCTGATCATGATGATCTTCTTCTGGCTCTTCTTGGGCAAGTACAGCGGTCTTCCGCCTGCTCAGCTGCCCTTCATCGCCGTGGTCATTGGTCTGACCCTGTACAACGGTTCGGTGATTGCTGAGCTGCTGCGTTCGGGCGTGAAGCAACTTCCTCGCGGCCAGGGCGAGGCGGGTCTTGCGATTGGTCTGACCCCGACCCAGACGCTGATTCGGATCCTGCTTCCGCAGGCGTTCACCGCGATGATGCCCTCGATGCTCAGCCAGTTCGTGGTGATTCTGAAGGACACCGCACTCGGTTACATCATCTCCTACCCGGAGCTACTCGCCTCGGCGCGCCGCATCGGTTCCGGTGACGGCAACGTGCTGCAGACCCTGATTCTGGCGGCGGCACTCTTCGTGACGGTGAACTTTGTTCTGACGGCTGTAGCAACCGGCATTACGGACAGGCTGGCGTCGCGCACCTCCGCGAAGGTGACCCGAAACCTGATTCCGGACGCTCTGGATAACCCGAACCCGCCGACCGTTCAGATGTTCGTTCTGCCCGGCGACCGCAAGTAGCCCTTCTCGTTCTGGCTCCTCAGCCAACGACAATCAGCGGATACGGCAAAGCCCCCGCACTCCCCTTTCGGGAGGGTGCGGGGGCTTTCTGCTATGCGGGCTAGTTAGACCCGTCGGGGCTACTTAGCGGCAGATGCCTTCAGACGCTCAGCAGCCTTCGCCACCGCCTCATCGGAGGCGGTCAGGGCGATACGCACGTAGCCTTCGCCGTCCTCGCCGTAGAACACGCCGGGGCCAGCAATAATACCCAGCTCCGCCAGGCGACCAATGGAATCCCAGGTGGACTCACCGAAAGTGGTCCACAGGTACAGGCCAGCCTCAGAGTCCTCAATGCGGCCACCGGCGGCGGTAATCGCCTCCTCCAGCACCTCGCGGCGGGCACGGTACAGGTCCTTCTGCGCCGCCACGTGCGCCTCATCAGCCAACGCAACCATCATCGTAGCCTGCACGGGTGCAGGCACGATCATGCCGGCGTGCTTGCGGCTATTAATCAGGTTCGGCATGATTTCGGGAGCACCGGCGATGAACGCGGCACGGTAACCGGCGAGGTTCGACTGCTTCGACAGCGAGTACACCGCGAACAGGCCGGTGAAGTCGCCGTCACACACGCGCGGATCCAGGATGGACGGCACCGGCTGACCGCCGCGAGCCTCATCCCAAGCACCCCAACCGAGCTCCGCGTAGCACTCATCGGACGCCACCACGGCACCGATTTCACGCGCCTGCGCCACAATCTCACGCAGCTGCTCCACGGTACACACCACACCGTTCGGGTTCGCCGGGGAGTTCACCCAAATCAGCTTCACACGGCTGCGGGTGTCAGCGTCCAGCTCATCCAGGCTGTCAGCGGGCACGGACTCGGCGCGGGCGAAGCGGGCACCCATATCGTAGGTGGGGTACGCAACGCGCGGGTACACGACCACATCGCCCGGGCCCAGACCCAGCAGGAACGGCAGCCACGCCACGAGCTCCTTCGAGCCGACCGTGGGCATGATCGCGTCCGGGCTCAGACCGGTCACGCCGCGGCGGCGCGCAAACCACTCAGCAATAGCCTCACGCAGGGCGAGGGTGCCGTGGGTGGTCGGGTAGCCGGGAGCGTCAGAGGCAGCAGCCAGCGCCTCGCGAATGTTCTGCGGGGTCGGGTCAACCGGGGTGCCGATGGACAGGTCCACCGGGCCGTCCGGGTGGGCGGCCGCGGTTGCGCGGTAGGGGGCGAGCGCCTCCCAGGGGTATTCGGGCAGGTTCAGGCCGTAAGTCATTGTGTCACCTGGTTGCTTGGGAATAGTTTTCGTCATTTTAGTCTAGCGTCCGTGCGCTGGCGTGCCTACAGCAAGAGCCTCCATTCCAGCGCCTAGACGGTGCGTGGGCACCGGGTGCTGTGATGGAGGCTCTTGGCACCCATTAGCGGGTGCGGTCAGTCTATGCGGTTGTCGCTATTATTCGCCGCAGGGATTACTCGCCACGAGGGGGCAGCGCCGCGATGAAGGGCACGTCCTTGCCGGTGGGGCCGAGCTTTGCTGCGCCACCGGGGGAACCCAGGTCGTCGAAGAAGTCTGCGTTGGCGCTGACGTATTCGGTCCACTCTTCGGGGACGTCGTCTTCGTAGTAGATTGCTTCTACGGGGCAGACGGGCTCGCAGGCGCCGCAGTCCACGCACTCATCCGGGTGGATGTACAGGGTGCGTTCGCCTTCGTAGATGCAGTCGACGGGGCATTCTTCAACGCATGCGCGGTCTTTGACATCCACGCAGGGAAGCGCGATTACGTAGGTCATTGGTGTGCCTTTCTAGAAGCTGTTCGCCCCGTGCCCGCCGTTCTGCGGGTCGTCTGCTGCAGGGCAAAATCTACAGAGTAAACCGCCGAGTAGGTGGTACCCGGCGGGGAAGTCTGTGTATAGTCTATCGCGCGCCGAGTGTTTAACAGTATTTTCGTGGTGTATCAGACAGCGGGTCATTGGGTTTGTGGGGGTATTTTTTAGGCTAGGCTGACCTGGTATTTATTTGCATTACGACTAGTCGGCTGGCTTTCAAAAATAGATTAAGCCAAAAATGAAATCTTCGTCACATGAATTTTTTGATGAAGTCGCCACTATTTCCACCCCGCTAAATTCACCGAATAACGCATAAATTTTCTTCCCTATTGTCCTCTATCCGGCGGGTGCAGAAGACAGCAGCGGTGCAGCACCAAAAACAGCTGGAGGGGCGCCCCGGCACACCGGAACGCCCCTCCCCCACGTTATAACTTAGCAATAGCCTTCAGGCTACTTCTTAGCGCGAGCACGCTGATGCGCCGCACGCGGCGAGAAATACTGCGCGTCCTTCACGCGAGCGCGCGTGTACACGAGCATGCCCAGCATCGCCGCAACCGGGGCGCCGAACCACCACAGGGCACCGTAGAAGCCAATCGCCGAATGGCCCGGGTTCACCAAAACAAACGGCGAATCGGGGCGACCGTAGCCGAGCACGTACACGGTCACGAACACCGCAACAGCCACGACGGCCGCCGCGTAGCCGCGACGCAGCGACAGGGCACACCACAGGGCGGTAAAGAAAACCGTCAGGTACGCCACCAGCAAGCCGAGGGGCAGGGCGGTATCCCCCGCGTACACGACCCAGGCGTGGTAAATCGACCCGGCGATACCGGCAAAAATACCCAGAATCGAGCCGGTCAGAACGCCCGCCACCAGGCCAGCCTCCTGCGGCTTCGGATGCACGGTTGCGGTCGGGTCACCGTCAAGCACACGGAAAGTCTCCACGGCAGAAATCTTCTGCGGCACCTTATTCGAGTACTCAAAAGTCTTCTCGTCCACCACCGTGATCTGGGTGCGGTGCGCCTCCATTGCCTTGCGCTTGGCGGTGCCATCACCGTAAATAGCAGCCTGCAGGCGCTGATCAGCCGCGTCGAACTCACCCTCAATACCCCAGGTGAGAATCGGGCGGTCCTCGTCGTCTTCAAGAATCTGCAGGGCACGGTGCACAATCTCGTACACGCGCACGTGGTCGGGGTGGCCGTAACCGCCGTCCGAATCGTAGGTGACCAGAACATCCGGGGTGAGGGCACGGATAGCGGCAACCAGCGCCTGAGCTTGCGGTTCCAGAGGCTGCGCGGTCAACGAATCAGCCGCCGCCACCGGGTTGGCGACGGGCTTACCCTCCGGACCCCACGCCATGCCGGAGTCACGGTACAGGGGCAGCGCGCCCTCCGCGACGGCGGGTTCCTGACCCAGGAAGAACTGCTTCTTCACGCCCAGCGCTTTAATAGCGCCGGCAAGCTCACCGGTGCGATACTCGCCCAGCGCCTCACCGTTATCACGGCAGCCGGGCTTACCGACCTCCAGGTGGTGCAGCTCCTCGGGGATGACCTCACCCAGCTCACCGCGGGTAGCGGTCAGCAGGTACACCTCCGCGCCCTTCTGCGCATAGTACGCCATGGTCGCGCCGGTCGAGGAGGTCTCATCATCCGGGTGTGCATGCACAAACAGGATGCGCGCCTTCTTCGCATCGTAATTATTCGGCAGCAGGTCACGGCGCGAGCCGGGGGCGATGCGCTCACCCTGCGTGGGGTAGCTGGGGGTCGCAGAATCAGGCTGAGTGTTCTCGGTTTCAGACACAGGCTTTCCCTCTCATACGCAGGGTTGGGTTTCTTGGACGGTCAAAGCGCGCCGGCAATTTACATCGTTGATCAGCAGACATTGAGTCGCGGACGGGTGCCGCCACCGTGCAGGCGCATTATTTTATCTTACACACTCGCATGTACAGCGCGGGGTGTTCAGGCTTTTCGAAAGCAGTTTTAGGCAGAAAGCAAAAGCCCCCGGCTCTCCTCCCCCTTCTCTCCCGCCGCCCCGCCGGTACTTCCCGAACGCGCCTGAGGGTTAAACAGAACCGCCGCTACCTTCCATATGAAAGGCAGCGGCGGCTCTTGAACAACGACAGCACCCGCTACAGCAGGTGAGTCGCTAACGCGCTATCAGTTCGCGCTGTACTAGTTCGCACGGGCGCGGCGGCGGAACTCGCGGACACGCTCGTTGGAATCCAGGATGACCTTACGGATACGAATCGCCTCGGGGGTCACCTCAACGCACTCGTCTTCGCGAGCGAACTCCAGGCACTCTTCCAGGGTCAGCTTCTTCGGCGGGGTCAGGTTTTCGAAGTTGTCCGCGGTCGAAGAACGCATGTTGGTCAGCTTCTTTTCCTTGGTGATGTTAACTTCCATGTCGTCTGCACGGGAGTTCATACCAACGATCATGCCCTCGTACACCTCAGAGGTGGGCTCCACGAAGAAGGTACCACGCTCCTGCAGGTTAATCATCGCGTAAGGGGTCACCACGCCGGCACGGTCAGCGATCAGCGAACCGTTGGTGCGGTACTCAATGTCGCCAGCCCACGGCTCGTGCTCAATCGAGTAGGAGGAAGAAATACCGGCACCGCGGGTCTCAGTCAGGAACTGAGTACGGAAACCAATCAGACCACGTGCGGGAACAGCGAACTCCATACGGACCCAACCGGTACCGTGGTTCGCCATGTTCTCCATGCGGCCCTTACGTGCAGCCATCAGCTGGGTGACAGCGCCCAGGTACTCCTCGGGCACGTCAATGATCATGTGCTCCATGGGCTCGTAGACCTTGCCGTCGATGGTCTTGGTAACCACCTGGGGCTTACCCACGGTCAGCTCGAAGCCTTCGCGGCGCATCTGCTCGACGAGGATAGCCAGGGCGAGCTCGCCACGGCCCTGAACTTCCCACGCGTCCGGACGCTGGGTGGGCAGAACCTTGATGGACACGTTACCAATGAGCTCGCGGTCCAGGCGGTCCTTCACCTGACGTGCGGTGACCTTTGCGCCCTTGACGCGACCAGCCAGCGGGGAGGTGTTAATACCGATGGTCATGGAGATCGCGGGATCGTCCACCTTAATCAGCGGCAGGGGCTTGGGGTTCTCAGCGTCGGTGAGGGTTTCACCAATGGTGATGTCCTCGATACCAGCCACTGCGACAATCTCGCCGGGGCCAGCGGACTCTGCGGGAACACGCTCAAGAGCCTTGGTAGCCAGCAACTCAGAGATGCGGACGTTCTTGATTTCGCCGTCGTGACGTGCCCATGCAACGGTCTGGCCCTTCTTCAGGGTGCCGTTGAAGATACGGACCAGTGCCAGACGACCCAGGAACGGGGAGGAGTCCAGGTTGGTCACGTGTGCCTGCAGAACCTCGTCCGGGTTGTAGGTGGGGGCGGGTACGTGCTCGATGATGGTCTTGAACAGCGGCTCCAGGTCGCCGTTGTCGGGCAGCTGGCCGTCTGCGGGCTGGTTCAGGGATGCAGCGCCAGCCTTACCGGATGCGTACACCACCGGAACGTTCAGCACAGCGTCCAGGTCCAGGTCGGGAACCTCGTCCGCCAGGTCAGATGCCAGGCCGAGCAGCAGGTCCATGGACTCGCCAACGACCTCGTCGATACGGGAGTCGGGGCGGTCAACCTTGTTCACCACGAGGATCACGGGCAGCTTAGCAGCCAGTGCCTTACGCAGCACGAAGCGGGTCTGGGGCAGCGGACCTTCGGATGCGTCCACGAGCAGCACAACGCCGTCAACCATGGACAGGCCGCGCTCCACCTCGCCACCGAAGTCTGCGTGGCCGGGGGTGTCAATAACGTTAATGGTGATGGTCTCACCGTTGGCGGAAGGGCCGTTGTAGAACACGGTGGTGTTCTTCGCCAGAATGGTGATGCCCTTTTCCTTTTCGAGGTCGCCGGAGTCCATGACTCGGTCTTCAACATCTGCGTGGGCAGAGAAGGCGTGGGTCTGCTGCAGCATCGCGTCGACGATGGTGGTCTTACCGTGGTCAACGTGTGCCACGATGGCCACATTGCGAAGGTCGGGGCGCGAAGCGGTGTTTTCAGACATGCGTTAAGTTTCTCGCTTAAATCTAGGGGATAGTCTTGCCAGCGGGTGCGCTCTCGAAGGCGCGGGGGTCACGGGGCAGTACCTTAGATAGGTTATCTGGGGGTGTTTGCCGGTTTGAGTGTATGCCAGTGGACCCGCTCTGCGATGAGAACGTTTCCGGGCACGCCAAAACGGACCCCCCTCCGTTGGGCTTAGCTACCAGTGTATCACTAGGGCTTTTCTGCGAGCCACTCATCAATCATGCGGCGGGCAACGGCATTCGTGCCGGGCAACTCCAGCTTGGCGGGGTCATCCTCGTCGCTGTTACCGCGCTCCTCCGAAATAGCAATCGCCTCACGCAACTCGGGGGCGGTAAACCAGCGTGCGGCACGGATCTCACCGTCGTGATGAATGATAGTTTCGTTCTCATCCACGCGCACCCGGTAGCAAATCATGAGCGAACGCGGGAAAGGCCACACATCACTCATGCGGTACTCGGTGCTCAGGGTGTGCAGGCCGGTCTCCTCGTAGACTTCGCGGGCAATCGCCTCTTCAAGGTTTTCGCCGGGGTCAACGAAACCGGCGATAAGGGCGAAACGATTGGGGTGCCACTGGCGATTATTCGCCAGCAGCACGCGCTCACCGTCGCGGCTGGTCACCAGCGCCATGACGGCAGGTTCAATGCGGGGGAACACCATCTCGCCGAAGGCGGTGCGGCGGATGCCCTTGGAGCCGAGGGGCGCCTCCTCGCCACTGTAGGCGGAGTAGCTCATGTCGATGAGGTAGTCGCGGCGTGCCAGGGCGGTGGCGTAGTGGGCGCGTCCTTCCGGGTCGTCGTGAACCGGGTAGTAGCGGAAACCGCTGGTGGAGGCGTGCACCCGAGGGTCGTTCAGGTCGGCGGCGACCTGCGCGAGGGTTTCATCCTCGCAGTAGAGCACGTGCACCTGTGCCCCGCTGTTCTTCTCCGCGTCGGCACCGTAGGCGGCGGGGCGGATCACACTGCGCGCAAGGATAGCCTCTTCGGTCAGCGGCTCGGCAGTATCGTTACCGGTCAGGTAGTGCAGGGTTCCGTCATCGTTGAGGAGGGTTTCCCCTTCGCGGGAGATGAGCAGGTAGCGCAGTGAGTGAGTATCAGCGGGTGTGTGAGTGTCAGCGGGTGTGTGTTCAGGTGAAGAAGTCATAGGTTTCACTCTACATCTTGATGTTGTAAGGCCCACAATAGCGTGCCAGGTTTCGATTTTTTCGCCGTATCGTCCCATATCACTCTCGAAAGAGGTGACAGAGACCCCCGAAAATAAGAGAATGGAACCATGACTACTTCTATTGACCCCACGACCACCTCCGCGTGGTCCGCTCTGTCCACTCATCACAAGTCCCTCACTCCGAACCTGCGCGAATGGTTTGCCGCTGACCCGGAACGCGCGCAGAAGCTCAGCTTCACCGCCGACGAACTGCACGTCGATCTGTCCAAGAACTTGATTACCTCCGAAACCGTCGAGCTGCTGGTCAAGCTCGCTGAAGAGGTCAAGCTGGAGCAGGCTCGCGAGGCGATGTTCTCCGGCGAGCACATTAACGTCACCGAAGACCGCGCAGTACTGCACACCGCGCTGCGCCGCCCCGAGGGTTACACCCCCGCCCTGACCGTCGACGACCAGGACGTAGACGCAGACGTGCACGCCGTACTGAAGAAGATTTACGCCTTCGCCGATCGCGTGCGCAACGGCGAGTGGACCGGCATCACCGGCAAGCGCATCGAGACCGTCGTGAACATCGGTATCGGTGGTTCCGACCTGGGCCCGGTCATGGTGTACGAGGCTCTCAAGCCCTACGCCGATGCAGGCATCACCGCCCGCTTCATCTCCAACATTGACCCGACCGACGTGGCCGAGAAGGTCTCCGACCTGGACCCCGAGACCACCCTGTTCATCGTCGCATCCAAGACCTTCGGTACCCTGGAGACCCTGACCAACGCCCGCGTGGCACGCGAGTGGCTGCTGTCCGCACTGACAGAGGCTGGCGCTCTGGAAGGTAAGGAAGCATCCGAGGCCGTGGCAAAGCACTTCGTGGCTGTCTCCACCGCGCTCGACAAGGTTGCAGCATTCGGCATTGACCCCGAGAACGCTTTCGGCTTCTGGGACTGGGTTGGCGGCCGCTACTCCGTAGACTCCGCTATCGGTACCTCCCTGGCTATCGTGCTGGGCCCGAAGGTCTTCGCTGACTTCCTCGCCGGCTTCCACGCTATGGATGAGCACTTCCGCACCGCTCCCTTCGAGAAGAACGTCCCCGTTCTGATGGGTCTGCTGAACATCTGGAACGTGAACTTCCTCGGTGCTGAGACCCACGCGGTTCTGCCCTACGACCAGTACCTGCACCGCTTCCCCGCATACCTGCAGCAGCTGACCATGGAGTCCAACGGCAAGTCCGTGCGCGCCGACGGTTCCTTCGTCAACTACGCAACCGGTGAAGTGTTCTGGGGCGAGCCCGGCACCAACGGCCAGCACGCCTTCTACCAGCTGATTCACCAGGGCACCCGCCTGATTCCCGCGGACTTCCTGGCCTTCGCCAACCCGGTCCACCCGACCAAGGACGGCGAGCAGGACGTTCACGAGCTGTTCCTGGCTAACTTCTTCGCACAGTCTCAGGCTCTGGCGTTCGGCAAGACCGAGGAAGAGGTTCGCGCAGAGGGCACCGCGGAGCACGTGGTCAACGCACGTATCTTCAGCGGCAACCGCCCCTCCACCTCCATCATGGCACCGCGCCTGACCCCGCGCGTTCTGGGCTCCCTGATTGCCCTGTACGAGCACATCACCTTCGTTCAGGGTGTTGTGTGGGGCATCGACTCCTTCGACCAGTGGGGTGTTGAGCTGGGCAAGAAGCTGGCGCTGGATCTGGTTCCCGCTATTGAGGGTGACCGCGAGGTTCTGGAGCGTCAGGATTCTTCGACCGCTTCGCTGATTGACTACTACCTGAAGAACCGCACCAAGTAGTAGCTCAAACATACCCCCGAGGGCTTTATAGCCTGCAGGTGTAGGATGCACAAACCGCCGGATAGGCTCCCGTTTGGGAGGCTATCCGGCGGTTTTGCTATATGGGTTCTGGCTGGCTCAGTGCTGCTAGTCCACCGCGGGCAGGGTGTCCGAGGCGACCTCCGCAATAATACGCACCACGGTGGATTCGGGCAGCTGCGGCACGCCCTGCTCGTCGCGAACCACGCCACCAGCGTCACGGTGAGCGGTCAGTTCTACACCCTCGGTCGCATCTTCACCGTCAGCGCGGGTTGCGGGCACGTGCACGAATCCGGCGGGGATGCTCAAGCCCAGTTCACGGCTGATGCGCTGGCCCTCGTAGAACACGTGGTTGCACACGTAGGTTCCGGCTGTGTACGAAATCTCGACCGGCTCCCCCGCCGCGCGCAGGCGCTCGTAGCTGGCGCGCACCGGCAGGGAGGAGAAGTACGCCTCCTGACCGCCGGGGGCGATCGGCTCATCGCAGCGCTTGTCGCCGTCGTTATCTTCAATACCGGCGGAGTCCAGGTTGATAGCGACCTGTTCGAGGCTCACCACATCGCGGCCGACCGCCACGCCCAGGCTGATGAGCGCGTCGGGCTGCACCTCCTGCAGGGCAGCGCGCAGGGCGGCGCTGGATCCGTCGTAGCTGACGGGCAGCTCGCGGGTGATGACGTTCAAATCCGGGCGCATCTGGCTCAGCAGACGCTGGGCGCCTTCGGCGAGCGCTACGGTGGGGTTCACGGGTACGCCGGGGAACGGGCCGAAGAAGGTCAGCAGCAGGGTGCGTGCCTGGGTGGGGGTGGTTGCCATAGTCAATCTCGTTTTCTGCGTTGGTTTTATTCGGCAGTGTTCTTTTCGGCGGCGTTCTTTTCGGCGGCGCGGCGCTCCAGGTCCTTGGCAAGCGCCTCCAGCAACTCTTCGGGGGTGGTGGCGATGATGAGCTCGTCCAGGTAGCGTTCGTTGAGCAGGCCGGTGGACGCCATGTAGTGCATGGCGTCGATGAGCTTGTCCCAGTAGCCGTTGACGTTCAGTAGGGCGACCGGCTTGGAGTGAATATCGAGGAACTGCCAGCTGAAAACTTCAAAGAACTCTTCGAGGGTGCCGGGGCCGCCGGGCATGGCGACGAACGCGTCAGCCTTCTCAATCATGGCGATTTTGCGCTGGTGCATGGTGTCCACAATGTCGAGGGTGGTCTGGCCGGGGTAGACGCCCTCCAGACCGACCAGCTTGTGGGTGACCACGCCGTAGACCACGCCGCCGGCATCCAGGGTCGCGCCCGCGACGGTGCCCATCAGGCCGGTGCGGCCGCCGCCGTAGACCACGCCAATATTGTTCCGAGCGCAGAGGGTGCCGAGCTCGCGGGCGCGCTCGGTGAAGAGCGGGTCGTTGCCGGAGCGTGCGCCGCAGTAGACGGCGAGGTTGTAGTCAGTCTTCTTCATGGTTCTCCTTGGGTTGTGCAGCGGGTGCGCGGCGTTGCGCCCCGCCTTCTATGGGTTGTCTGTTGTTGAGGGTACCGGACGTACCTGTGTACCTCATGTGTGCAGGGTAGCCCTGTGGATAAAACGGGGGCTCTAGGCCGCCGGGTCCGCCGATATGCTAGCCCCGCGGAACCGGAGTGGCCGCCAGCAGCGGGAAAATCTGCTCGGTATTCAGCGGTGCCTGCGCGGCGATATCTGAAGGGCGGGCCATGGCGGGGTCAACCCAGCGCAGCTCAGCGATTTCGGCCTGCGGCACCAGCGAAGCCAGCTGTTCGTGCTGTTCGTCGGTGGGTGCGTATTCGTAGGTTTCGGCGCGTACCGTAAAGCCTGCCTCGTTCAGTGCCGCTGCCTCTAGGAGTCCGCGGTGGTGCATCCGGGCGGGGTCGGGGGTGAGCCCGATTTCTTCGTTCACTTCGCGGCAGGCGGTCTGTAGCGGGGTCTCCCCCGGTTCGGGTTTGCCGCCGGGCATCATGAACCCTTCGCTGCCCTGTTTGCGCACGGTGAGCACGAGCCCGTCCCGGTTGCGGATTGCTACAGCGCACACGTTCACGACGCGGTGCGTGCTGTCGATGGCGCTGTGTTCAGTAGCGCTGTACTCAGTAGCGTTGGGCTCGGCGGGCGGGGCGGGCAGGGCTACTTCTACTCGGTTCTGCGGGTTCTTCTGCGTGGGCATCTTTCTACCCTAGCATTTCCGTATCCTCCACCCGGCACTGTGCGTGTTTGTCTTATTCATTCCGCCCTATTGTGCACCCTGTAGGCGTTGGTTTTACGTAATATTTCGGCGAGTTATCTTATGTCCGGTTCATGCGTTTAGGTGCGTGTTACGGTGTAATTAACCGCGATGTCGCGGTACCGTATACGCACTCGACTTGGCGCGATACAGGAAGAGTGCGGATCACTCAATCACCCATGTAGAAGGAACTTCATGATGGCTAACTCTTCTCGTTCCCGCCGCTACGGTAGCGCTGGCGCTTCTGTTCTTCTTGCTGCGTCGTTGAGCCTGTGCGCTCTGCCTTCTGTTGCGGCAGCGAATACCCCGAATCCGGATAACCCGCCGGTTATTACGGTCTACAACTACAAGGTTGAGACCAATACCCGTCAGTTGAAGACCGCCCTGCGTCTGAACAAGATTACGTTCAGGGCGTCGAAACTGCCCGCGAAAACTACCGCTTTCGCCCCGGCATTGCACGAGGCAAACCATAGGGGTTTCCCGTTTCTGAACCCGATTCAGACGGTGCGCGTTGAGGGCCCGTTCAAGGACGGCACGGCGACTGCGACCCATTACGTTCCCGGTAGCCTGATTGACCCGGCGAAGAACTACAGCTTCGTCGCTAATATCATCGTTGATGGTTACGGGGGCGGTCAGATTCTGCGCATGGACGTTGTGAAGGATAGCGCCGCACCGGTTCTTCAGGTGGATTCACCGCGTTTGAACACCAAGGGTGAGACCGTGTTGAAGGTGCGCGGTACCGGCTACACCGGTGAAGCGACCCCGCACGGTGTGCGCGTGGTGGTGTCTGATACGAATGTGTGGGTTCCCGGTCGTTTTCCTCAGACGGGTATGCGCTTCGTGGCTGAGGTGACCGTACCTGCTTCGCAGATTCACAACGGTGTCTTTGAGACGGAAGTGAAGGTTCCGGCGGATGTTGCGGCGACGCTGAATACCTCTCACAAGTACATTGCGGGCACCATGGCTGCCGGCGTTGAGGGTGCTGAGTACGGTTCGTTTGATGCTCAGAAGCCTCTTGAGCTTTTCGCGCAGGAGCCCGTGGTGTCTGCGGTTCCGACCTATGCCCCGACGGTGGCACCCCTGCCTGAGGCAACTATCGGTGTAAACCCGACCGATGCACCCACCGTAGCGCCCCTGCCGGAAGCAACCATTGGTGTGAACCCGACCGATGCACCCACCGTAGCGCCCCTGCCGGAAGCAACCGTGGGCGTGAACCCCACTGACGCGCCTACCGTGGCACCCCTGCCGGAAGCAACCGTGGGCGTGAACCCCACTGACGCGCCTACCGTGGCACCCCTGCCCGAGGCAACCGTGGGTGTAAACCCGACGGATGCGCCTACCGTGGCACCCCTGCCCGAGGCAACCGTGGGTGTAAACCCGACCGACGCACCGACCGTAGCACCCCTGCCCGAGGCAACCATCGGTGTAAACCCGACCAACGCACCCACCGTCCCCGCACTGCCGGAAGCAACCATCGGTGTAAACCCGACCAACGCACCCACGGTGCCTGCGCTACCGGAGGCGCCGGTTGCCGATAAGACCCCGAACGCTGACAAGCTGGAGGACGCAACCGTGGCGCATCCCAAGAGTAAGCCAGCTCAGAGCAAGCCCTCTCAGGAGGCTCCGGTGACCGCCGCCCGCTCGGCTAAGGACACTCTGGCTAAGGACACTGGGGCAAAGGACAGCCTCGCTAAGGAGAGCAGCCCCAAGAAGGCTACCCTGGCGAGCACCGGTGCATCCAGCGTTGGTGTGATTGTTGGCATTGGTGTTGTTGCAATCTGTGCGGGTCTGGGGTTGAGCGTTATGCGCTCGCGCCGCCACTCCTAAGAGCTGCAGGGCATACAGCCTAGCTCACCCGTGCGGAATAAACTGCAGATAGCAAAGAGCCGCCGGCTCCCCTCAATCAGGGGAACCGGCGGCTCTTCACGTATCAGCTCATTCAATCAGCTGACGCAGGCGTTATCAGCTGGCGTTCGCGTTACTTCGAAGCCTTAACCTCGATGCCGCTCACGTCAATCTGCTCCAGCGGAATGATGCGGTCACGAGTGACCACGCGGTGCACCAGCCAGACCGCGATAATCACGGGCAGACCAATGTAGGAGCTGAGCACGCCAGCCCAGTCACCGCTCAGGAACGCCTCGTAGTTCTGGCCACCAATTACGACCAGGCACATGAGGAAGGCGATAATCGGGCCCGCGGGGAAGAACGGCGCCACGTAGGGCAGGTCCTTCAGGCTGTTGCCCTGCTTCAGGTATGCGCGGCGGAAACGGTAGTGAGCCACGGCGATACCCACCCAGGTGATGAAGCCAGCCAGACCGGACACGTTCACCAGCCACAGGTACGCGCCATCCGGCGAGAGCAGTGCGGCGATGAAGCCGACCGCGCCGATAGCTGCGGTAGCCAGCAGCGCGTTCATGGGCACGCCGCCGGAGTTGATGCGGGTGAACATCTTCGGCGCCTTACCCTCCTGGGCGAGCGCGAAGAGCATACGAGCCGAAACGTACAGGCCCGAGTTACCTGCAGAGAGCACTGCGGAAAGGATCACGGCGTTCATGACGGCTGCCGCGAAGGCGATGCCCGCACGCTCGAAGATGAGGGTGAACGGGGAGATGTTGATGTTGCCGTCTGCTGCGGTGAGCAGGTTCGGGTCGGAGTAAGGAATCAGGAAGCCGATGACGACCATCGCACCGATGTAGAAGAGCATGATGCGCCAGAACACGCTGGTCAGTGCGCGGGGCACGTCGCGGCGGGGGTTCTCAGATTCGCCGGCAGCCACACCGATCATTTCGGTGCCCTGGAAGGAGAAGCCTGCCACCATGAAGATGGCGAGTACGGCGGGTGCGCCGCCGACGAAGGGTGCCTCACCGACGGTCCAGTTGGAGACGCCCGGGGAGCGACCGCCCAGGATGCCGAAGATCATGGCGATACCTGCGATGAGGAAGACGACCACGGTGACGACCTTGATGGTGGCGAGCCAGAATTCGCTTTCACCGTAGGAGCGTGCCGAGAGGGCGTTGATGCCGGTCAGCAGCACGAGGAATCCTGCCGCCCACACCCAGGATGGGATGTCCGGGAACCAGTACCTCATCACCTCGCCGACGGCGACGAGTTCGGCGGCGACGGTAATCGCCCAGTTGAACCAGTAGTTCCAACCCATGGCGAAGCCGAAGGACGGGGACACGTAGCGTGCCGCGTAGGTCTGGAATGCGCCGGGGACGGGCAGGTGCGCGGCCATCTCGCCGAGGGACTGCATGAGGAACAGCACCATGATGCCGATGAGGGCGTAGGCGAGGATTGCGCCGCCGGGGCCTGCGGTGGAGATGGTCTTACCGGAGGCGACGAAGAGGCCGGTGCCGATTGCGCCGCCGATTGCGATCATCTGCATGTGGCGGGCGGAGAGGCCTCGCTTCAGTTCACCCTCTGCGGGGGTGGCTTCCGATGCAGCGCCGGAAGTCTCTGTAGGCTGTGCCATGTCAGGTCTTCTTTCTGAGGCTATTGCTTCGTGCGTTTGCGAGCGGTCTAGTCTGTGGTGTCCAGTCTAGTCCTGCTGCGGGTGGTGCCGCCGAAGGTTTGTGCCTGGGTCAAGAAATTCTTTAATCATAAGGGTTTCTTACGTACCGTAAGTTTTCCTAATCTGAGGGTCAATCCTACTCGCTTTTTAGGCTCTTTTCCACCCAAAACCACAAAAACACAGAAAAACCCTCCCGCACCGCCTCATCACAAGCGGTACGGGAGGGTTCAAATCCTGTGTACTGGGTTCCTCTGGCTTATCTACTTCGCCAGGCTTTTAGCTCACCCGGCTTTAGTCAGCCAGGTTGTGGAACGAAACGTTCGTGGGGTGCTCCACGGTACGAGAAACAGTGCAATCCTTCTGCTCACTGAGCTGAATCAGACGGTCCACCATCTTCTGAGCCTTGGCACCCTGCTCATCGGCGGGGAAACGCACATCAAAGTCCACCTCAACGTCGTCGAGGCGAACCGCGCCGTCTTCGGTCTGCTTCAGCGCCGAGGCGAGCACCTCGAACACCTCGGGGGTGGAGCGGCGGGAGGTGCCCGCGTCCACGTCCACGGAGGAGCAGCCGGCAATTGCGGCGAGCAGCAGCTCGACGGGGGTCAGCAGGCCCTCGCCCACACCGAAGTCGAGGGTTGCGCCGTTGGCACCGTAGGCACGGTAGCGCAGGCGGTCGATGCGCTCGATCTTGGTCTGGCGGTAGTTGTCGAGTTCGCGGCGTTCCTGCTGGCGCGAGTACACCTTCTTCTGCTCTTCTGCGGTGTTCTGGGAGGCGTTCTGATCAGCCATTGAGGTTCCTTTCGGATTGTCTGCGCGGTCGCTAGGTTATTCAGCACCGCGTTGTTTAGAGTCATTCACTATAAGCGTGTTTCTCACTATTTTATTCCCGGACTCTTTTTCTCGTCGGTCAACCGCTTGCTCCTATACACTGGAAAACCGCGGCGGAGCTTCGAAGTCCCTCACGCACACAGTAGATTTTTTGAAGAGCACAACATACACAAGGAACTCTTTTATGGCACAGACCCCCGGCGCTGAGCTTCCCTGCACTGAACGTACGAGGCGTCCCGGCACTGGGCGTACGAGCACGCAGAGTGATTTCCGCTTGGCTGTTGCGGATTCTTCCGTGGTGATGCTCGGTATCGCTGTGCTGGGTTTGGGTTTGGGTATTATCCTCAACGCGCACGGCCTGCCGATCTGGACTGCACCGCTGCTATCTGCCCTAGTTTTTGCCGGTTCGGTGGAGTTTTTGATGGTGGGCATGGTCAGTGGTGGCGCACCTCTAGCGTCGATTGCATTGACGGTGTTCCTGGTGAATGCGCGCCACCTGGTGTACGGTCTTTCCTACCCGTTGCACAATGTGAAGGGTTTCTGGGCTAAGGCTCTGGCGATTCACACTCTTTGCGATGAGGCGTTCGCGGTTAACTCCGGTCCCGACCGTCATGAGCGTTCGGGGGCGCGCATTCTGTGGGTGAACGTGCTGATTTACGTGTCGTGGGTTCTGAGCGTAGTCCTCGGGTATGTGCTGGGTGCGAGCTTCCTCAGCAGTCTGAAGGGCGTGGACTTCGTGATGGTGGCCATCTTCACGGTTCTTGCGATGGACGGCTACCGCGCCAACCCGGATCGCGTGACGGCGCTCTTTGTGGCGGTTTCGGCTGCGGTTGCGCTGATTTTTGCGCCGTCCTCGTTCTTGGTGGTGGCGTTGGGTTCGTATGTGGTGCTGCTGCTGGCGCGTTTCCCGGTGGCGAAGCGCCGCGGTACTCTGCCGCATCGCGCTGTGCAGGAGGTAGCGGCTGAGGCTGAAAGCGCCTCTACCGCTGATGCTCCCGCTTCCACACAGCGATAAGAACGTTACATACGTGTTCGAAACCGGTTAGGATAGATGAGTGGAGCTTCGCTCTCCACTCTTTCTATTTCTAGGATTACTAAGATGCCTCCCGCGCGAACCTGCACGGAGGCTCCCAGAGGTGAAGGTACACCATGACTCAGATGAAAGACACCGCTAAGGAAACTAGCGACGCAGAACGCTGTGCCGCCCCGGAGTAACACCGCACCGGGAGCGGCATCACCCGAGGTCACACACGAGAACTACTGCCGCGCGCAACTGTCCGCGCTGAACTACTGCCGAGCGCAACTATCCACGCAGAAAACTCGTGTAGGAGGAACGACCCTCCGCCTCTTCGTTTCGCGGCTTTCATCAACTCACGCACCTACCGCACTACTTAGCCCCCAGCCCCTTCTTCGGTTGGGCTCTCCCTACCCTTTTTCGCGGATGCTTTCACGGCTTCACCCGCGCGCCTCTTTCAGGGCCCTTCCGCTCTTTTCGGGGCACTCTTTCGGGGTCTTTCGCTGAGTATGTGCAGAAAGAGAAAATCTTCATGAACAGTGAAGTGACCACCGGCTATATTCTTGCCGCAATTCTTGTGGCTGCAGGTATTACGTTCCTGCTTCGTTTGCTTCCCTTCGGCCTGAAGAAGGCTCTGGCTGGCTCCGAACTTTTGGATGCGCTCAGCCATTGGATTCCGCTCGGCGCAGTCGCACTGCTTGCCATCTATGCGGTGGCGAAGATTAATTATTCTTCATTCGCTACAGCGGCACCGTACCTGGCGGGTCTGGTGGTGACCGTGGGGGCGCACCTGTGGCGTAAGAACATGGTGCTGAGCATGGTGGCGGGTACCGTCACCTGCGTTGTGCTGGCTAACTGGGTTTTCTAGGGGGTCATGATGAGCATTTCTAAGAACTCTGTTTCTTCCCCTGCTGTTTCTTCTCAGCCCGCACCTCAGCAGGCGAGCCAGCAGCAGGTTGAGCAGGTTATTGCCTCCGCCCTTCCGCTGACCGGCATGATTCCCGTGGTGGAGGCGCCCGCCTCCCCCGATGCACAGGAGCCTCAGCAGCCGCGCGAGAGCGGCTTCGCCGAGGCGATGCGCGTTGCCGGCGTGATTATGCTGGGTCTGTTCTTTGTCGGCATTGGTCTGGGCGTGCTGGTGCACAGTTACGGTCTGCCGTTCTGGGTGGCTCCCCTGCTGCCGCTCCTGGTTTTTGCCGGTTCGGTGGAGTTTGTGCTGATTGATATGGTGTCGAATCATGCCTCGCTGTTCTCTATCGCGGTGATGACTCTGCTCATTAATTCGCGCCACCTCATGTACGGCCTGTCCTACCCGATTGAGCGTGTGCGGGGTGGTTTGGCGAAGTTCTACACCGTGTACACCCTCATTGATGAGGCGTACGCGCTGAACACCGGACCGGACCGCCATAAGCTTCGTGCCTCCCGCATCCTGTGGATCCACGCGGGCCTGCACCTGAGCGTTCTGGCGAGCGCTACGCTCGGTTATGTGCTGGGTGCAAGCTTCTTGAGCGAGCTCAAGGGCGTGGATTTTGTGATGACGGCGCTCTTTGCGGTGCTCGCTATCGATGCGTATCGCAGTTCTAAGGACCGCACGACTGCCGCTATTGCGGGTGTGTCTGCGGCGGTTGGTCTGCTGGTGGCGCCGCAGTCGATGCTGCTGATTTCGATGGTGGTGTACATTCTGCTGCTGGTATCGCGTTTTGTGGTGGCTAAGCGCCGCGGCACCCTGCCGGAGCATATGCTGGTCGCGGATGAGGAGCCCGCCGAAGCCGACGCTCCCGGCAATCCCGGAGCCTCTGCACACTAAGTCTGAATCGCGCGCTAAGTCTGGATATAGTAAAGCGCCCCGCCCACCCGAAATACCGGGTGGGCGGGGCGTTATGCTGTCGCCAGCCGCATGTGTGGGTGAACCCTAGATCATGCGCTGTAGACGTTCAGTATCTGCTGTGCTGTGTACCGCCGGGAATAGACCCAACGGAAGTACTATGCGGGTGCCGGCACCTTGTCCGGTCCCGTACTAAGCTTACTTGATAGCTGCCAGGGCTGCTTCGTAGTTGGGCTCGTTGGTGGTTTCGGGAACCAGCTCGGTGTAGACAACCTCACCGGCGGGGTTCACGACAACCACGGAGCGTGCCAGCAGACCAGCCAGGGGGCCGTCCACGAGCTTCACGCCGAAGTCCTCACCGAAGGAGGAGCGGAAAGCGGAGGAGGTCACAACGTTCTCAATGCCCTCGGCTGCGCAGAAGCGGCCGATTGCGAAGGGCAGGTCGTTGGAGACGCACAGCACGACGGTGTTCTCCAGGCCTGCAGCCTGCTTGTTGAAGGTGCGGACGCTATTTGCGCAGACACCGGTGTCGACGGATGGGAAGATGTTCAGCACCAGGTTCTTACCTGCGAAATCTGCGGAGGAAATCTCGGAGAGATCAGCCGCGAGAACCGAGAATTCGGGCAGCTTTGCGCCGACTGCGGGCAGGTCGCCGTTGGTGTGGATTACGAGTTCGTTCTGTAGAGTTACTTCAGCCATGCTTTCATTGTCCCTTGGATGCGGCGGGTGTGCAAGGGGACACAGGCACTAGCGGGCGGAGTTTCCGCATAGCTGATTTTCTGCGGTGCCGCTTCGCCTTAGCGGCACCTCTACAATGGGCAGGTGAGCATTTTGAGGCACGTATCTTCCCGCCTTGCGCCGCTGGCGCACCCCGTGACGAATTTCAGGGCACTCCGTCAGGACCTGCGCCGTCAGCGGGTGGAGGGCCGTGCCCTCATTGATCCGCAGAATACGTACCGTCCGAGTGTGCGCGCTGAGCTGCGCCGCATGTTCACGCGCCCGCTCCCGGTGGAAACGCAGACCCTTGTGTGTAACGCTCTGCTGGCGGCAATCTGCTGGTACCTACTCCCGGACGTCTGGCGTTCGTGGCTGTTTAGCGAGTTTAAGGGCCCGGCCGGTTTTGCGCTGGTGATGGTCGGCTGGATGGTTGCGGACGTCACCTCAACGAACCTGATGGGCCACGATGAGGAGCATGCGTTGCGTGCGTTGCGCAGTAGCGACCCGCACGCCCTGCACCTATTCGTGCGCACGAAGGCTATTGCAATTGGTCTGATCACGGGTGTTTCTGGCACCCTGCTGGCGCTGATTCTGCACAGTCAGGACAAGCACCTGACCCCCACCCTCATGATGTCCCTATCGTTCTTTGTGGTGCCGGCTATTGTGGTGTCCCTGGGCTCGATTCTGGGCGTGATGTATCCGTACCGTCTGCGCGGCTGGCAGTTCCGCTGGGCGCACCGCAAGAACCTGCGGATGACCGTCCGCTGGGTTCTGCTCTGTTTCGGGCCGGGCTGGGTGCTGGGTACGGTGCTGATGTCGCTGATGTTCCCGTCGATTTTCCTGTCGGATGCGCTCGCGCGCCTTCTCAACCCCGGCGTGGATCCGCGCGATGTTGCGTTCCGGCCGCTGCTGTTTTCGCTGATTTTGTGGGCTCAGGGCGCGATTAGTCTGTGGGTTTTTCCGCGGATTACGGCGCGTATTGCGACCGCGAGGCGCGCCTGGCTGGTGCATTATCTGACGGACGATAAGGTCTGCTAGCCGGTGTTTGTTGAGGGGTTTGCCGCCGGGCAGCCGCTCGCGCATGTCACGGTAACGAACGGCGCTGGTAACGAACGGCACTGACCGCGCGCACCACGCGCCCGCCTCTTTTTCCCTATACTGGACGAGTTCACTATTCACTTCTTGACCAGCACCGATGCGCGCTGCCGCGCATCTTCAGGAGTATTCATGTCTTCTCATCGCCGCCGTTTCACCGGCCGTACCGCTTTGGCTCTACCCGCATTGGGTGCCGCTCTAGCTCTTGTTGTCACTTCCTGCTCGGCAAGCACTGATTCTGCTGTTTCGGGTACCGTAGTGTCTTCTTCTGGCAGCGCTTCTGCCTCCGCGAGCGCTACTTCTACGCAGGAGCTGTTCCCCGCAGCGTCGGCAAGCCCTAGCGCATCCGCGAGCGCTACCCCGAGTGCTTCGTCGCCTGCTCCGGTGCCGTCGGTGGTGACGATTACGGTTCATGCTGAGCCGACCGCATCCGAGTCGAAGTCGGATTCCAAGTCTGAGGCTAAGTCTGAGTCGAAGAAGGATTCCACCTGTGCGTCTGATTCTGCGTCGACCGTGGTGTCTAAGGCTCTGCGCGAGTTGAAGAATAAGAGCAAGTGGGATCAGTGGACGAACGTTTCGCGCACGTATGAGGGTTACGACCCCTGTGCTGAGCTGTCGTGGATTGACGCGATTCCGGGTTCTTCCCCGTCTGATTGCTGCATCTCCTCGATGGCGCACCATATTCTGCTGTTCCACCGCGGCAAGTTCATTGGTACCGCAACCTATGAGCCGTATGCGTTCTCCCCGGTGATTACCCGTACCTCGGACAGCTCGATTAGCGTGACCTACCGCTACGTGAAGGGTGATGAGAGCTCCGCCAGCGCGAGCGGTCGCACGACTGCTGAGTTCAGCTGGAGCTCTTCGCAGAACAAGGTTGTGATGACCGGTGAGGTTCCGCCGAGCGAATAGCCGGTTAACCTTATAGGCTACGTGTTTGATGCCCAGGAGGTTGGGCATACGAGAAACCCGCCGTCTCGCATATGGTGCATATGTGAGACGGCGGGTTTTCCGTTGCTTAAGGATATGTAGAGTGCCCGAGGGCTAGCTGTTTAGGCAGCGAACTTCTTGTAGCCGAAGTATGCAGCGCCTGCCAGGATAGCGATGAACAGAATCTTCTTCATGATGTACTCCTTTGATTGTTCCGGTAGGCACCCGGTGTTTTACTCCGTCTGGCGACTCACCTAAAGATGAGGGTAGGCGGAGCGTCATCCGCACGTGGTGCCGTTGTCCCCTATCTTACCTGCTTTTGAACAACGTTTTTCTGTTTGGCGTGCTGAGTCCGCATTTTAGACAGTCAAACACGCAGCGGTTCAGCGCATCGTTGAGGCGGAGAATAAGCCTCTGACGGGCGCATAATGGGAGCATGAGTATTTTTAAGAAGAAAGAGTACAGCGCTGAGCGCTCGGCTACTCGCATGGCTCGCGCCCTCGCTGTGATGGGTGCGCTGCACTTCATCATCCCGGATCCCTTCGACTCGATTGTGCCGAAGTACCTGCCGGGTCCTCCCCACGCGTACACTCACGGTTCGGGTGTAGCTGAGCTGGGCACCGCTGCCCTGCTGGCTAATGATAAGACCCGCCGTGCTGGTGGCCTGCTGGCAGCTCTGCTGTTTGTTGCGGTGTTCCCCGCGAACATTCAGATGGCTCTGGATGCACGTAACCAGTCCACTCAGCGTAAGGCTATTGCGTACGGTCGCCTGCCCCTGCAGCTGCCGATGATTTGTAGCGCGCTGAAGATTTGGCGTAAGTCGAAGTAGTCGCTTCGTTCATTAGGAACGGCACCTCAGTGTTTTACACGTAAAACATTGAGGTGCCGTTTACCTTAACATACCCGTTATTAAGCTTTCCGTAACCAGCATTGCCTACACTGGAACTAACACACCATCTGTCACAGCGGCAGGTGTACAACCTTTGGAGAGAACAATGGGCACTCTTATTGGCACCATTATCACCGGCGCAATTATTGGCGCGATTGCTCGTTTCTTCATGCGAGGCCGCCAGAACATTTCACTTCTTTGGACCATTGTCTGCGGCGCTATCGGTGCGGCTATCGGCAACTGGGCGGCTACTCAGCTGGGCGTTGCCGTAACCGACGGTATCGACTGGATGCGTGGGATTCTTTCGGTCTTCGCGGCGATGCTGACCATCTCCCTGTACCTGGGCATGACCGGCAGGAAGTAACAATCCGACCTATCGAGGACTCGCGGAGTCCCTCATGTACAAAGGCGGCACCTCCCCTAGCGTGAGCTAGTGCGGGAGATGCCGCCTTTTCTGTGCCCCGCAAGAGGCGTTACGTCTTCTTGGCTTATATCGCCTGGGCTTATGCCTTCTTCACCACGGAGGACTTCAGGTACATCTGGCCTGCGCCGGGGACCTTCGCCTCAATGTCGTGGCCATTGACGGGGGATTCGAGCAGGCGGATGCCGCGCACCTTGGTGCCTGCCTTGATGTCTGCGCCGCCCTTGACCTTCAGGCCCTTGACGATGGTGACGGAGTCGCCGTCGACGAGCTCGTTACCGACGGAGTCGAGAACCTTGGAGCCTGCCGCTTCTTCGGTTTCGCCTGCTGCGGTGCGTTCCCATTCGTGGCCGCACATGGGGCATGCCCAGAGTTCACCCATTTCGTAGGTGTAGTTTTCGTTGCATTCGGGGCAGGCGGGTGCTTCGATTTCGTTGAGGTTTTCGCTCATGGTTCCTTCTTCGATCTGTGCGGATGCGCCGCTCCCCTGTTTCCGCAGTGTTACTGCGGTGGTGCTGCGGCGTGTGGGCGCGCGTCAGCCAGGCAGGGGGGCGACGGTGGAGGGTGCGAGGATTCTCGCGTTCGTGCTGACTATACCATTTGGCGGGTGTGAACCGCATGTGTGGGGCTGGTTTTTGCCGGTCTTTTGGGGTGGGTTCGGGGTGTGGGTGAAGCCGAAAATAAAATTTGCATGGTTCGTGCGTAATATTTACGAAAAATCGGGTTTTTGCTCATTATGCAGAAGATAAGGCGTGTAAAGTATCTAGAGCAGTTGTACGTATATTGAGTGAAAGGCACGGCTTCATGAAGCTTTCTGCACGTAACCAGTTCGCTGGCAAGGTTGTTGAGATTACTGAGGGTGCGACTAACGGCATCGTTAAGATTGAGATCGCTCCGGAGGTTGTTATCTCTGCCTCCATCACCAACGAGTCCATTAAGGAGCTGGGCCTGAAGGTTGGCGAGACCGCTTACGCAGTCATCAAGGCGTCCAACGTGATGGTTGGTGCTGACCACTAATCCCGGTCAATAAGGCTTAAACCCGGGCGACTGCCTTTTGTGGCGCGCGAGGGTTAATAGAGCGGAGCCCCGCACTGTACACACAGTGCGGGGCTCCGCTTTTATGTTTTTATCGCTTAGACGTTGAAGCGGAACTCCACCACGTCACGGTGTAGTCAGACGTTTCAGGGCGGTAAGCGATAACCTACGAGGAGAGGCCCCATTCCAGGGTCCAATTTCCGTGGCTGCCTTTTCCAGCCCTTCCCCATAGGTTTCCCACAATTTGGGGCACTTTTCACTGATCCACTCGAATCCCTGACGGACATCGGCGCCATCAATTCCCCAGTCCCTTATGCAATCCGATTCAATTGCGGAAGCTAGATTCTTAATCATCCACTTCGATTGAAGGTCATCGACATCGGCAACCCATCCAACCGCTCTGATGAGCCAGGCGGCTGTAGCAGTCACGCGCTCAGTCGCTCCTTCAAGTTCCCACTCATCAAACGAGCATAGGGCACCTTGACGTAGCAGAGAAGCGAGAGCTGTAGCAATTCCATATTTTAGAGCCCTTACCTCTGCCTCTTCCTCAAACAACTTTCCGTCTCGGCACCTCAGTTCCATATCTTTGACTGCCAGGAGGGCACCTGTCAGAACATTCAGTTTAAGCCCCTTGGGAGCACGAGAATCAATCCTCTCAACCGCATCAAGAAGAGGACCCGTTGCTTGAGGAAGAGCAAGAACCAGATCCTGGTAGAAGCGGTGATTTTGGGGTTGCTTTTCTGCAGTCGGTCCTGTAACAAGGTCGACGATGCGCGAGGTCTCAATCTTTGCTCCCTGTCTTTTTGCTTCCTTAATGAATCCGAGCAACCCGGGATAGGGTTCGTATCCATCACGTTCTGCATAGCGACGCTCGAACCCGTCAACATAAAGGCTCACAACAGCATCAGTCAGATCATCTTGCACCTTCGCGCCAGAGGACAATCCAGGAAGCGGAAGAGCAGGATTGGCGCGAAGAAGAGTAAGAAGGAAATCCTGGTCCTCTTTCTTATACCCGCTAACCTCCTTCCATAACTTCTCCAGATGCGTGGGATATGAGGCTCGCTCAATAATCTCCGGTAGCGCATCGCGTCGCTGGCGTTGAGAAATTAACATTTGATTCTCGAGGATTTTGGCTTGCAGCTCGCTGTCACGTTTTGCTTGTTCGCTATCACGTTTTGCCTGTTTAGCTCCCATCCTCCATAACACAATGGAGATGATTGTAGTGACCACAAAGGATGCTACAGTGACCACAAAGGATGCAAAACCCAAGAGAAGCGTCGGGTCATCCCACGACCATTTAGCTAAAAAAGATTCCCACCATCCGGGCATTTCTTATCCTTTCTTATTCTTAGACGTTGAAGCGGAGCTCCGCCACGTCACATTCATAAGCCAGTATTACTTTTTCACTGAAGACATTATTTTAATTCTAACATTACGATTCATTATCATAAATCAGAATTTCGTTCATTCTCGTCAACGTAGACCAGAAGACTTGTCACGAGCATGAGCGCCTGGAGGTCTTCGGTGCAATAGGTTCGTTATTCTCTTCATTTGCTTCATTATTTACAGTCATATCCATCTTTCGTATCTCTTGATCCGAGAATTATTACAAATTCAGCTTGCGGTTAAAGGGTACAAAAAATCCGGTGACGGTGAGATGAATTTCGTCATCCCTCCGTCGCCGGATTCTCAAAGTCCTATCGACCCGTCAGCTTAGACGTTGAAGCGGAACTCCACCACGTCGCCGTCCTGCATGATGTAGTCCTTGCCCTCCATACGGACCTTACCGCGAGCCTTCGCCTCCGCCATGGAGCCAGCCTCATCCAGATCCTTGAAAGACACCACCTCAGCCTTAATGAAGCCGCGCTCAAAATCAGAGTGAATCACACCAGCAGCCTGCGGTGCAGTATCACCCTTATAAATCGTCCACGCGCGAGCCTCCTTCGGGCCAGCAGTCAGGTAAGTCTGCAGGCCCAGAGTCGAGAAGCCCACGCGAGCCAGCTGGTCCAGGCCGGACTCATCCTGACCGTTCATCTCCAGCATCTCGCGAGCCTCCTCCTCGGACAGCTCCACCAGGTCAGCCTCCAGCTTCGCATCCAAGAACACAGCCTCAGCCGGCGCCACCATGTCACGCAGCTCCTGCTGCTTCTCCTCAGACGCCAGAATGCCCTCATCCGCGTTGAACACGTAAATGAACGGCTTAGCGGTCAGCAGGTTCAGCTCCTTCAAGTGAGCCAGCTCCAGTTTCTCGTCCTTCGCGCGAGAAATGATGGTGTCACCATCCTCCAGGATCTTCTGCGCAGCCTTGTAAGTCTCCAGCTGGGCGGCGTCACCCTTCTTAATCTTCACAGCCTTCTCCAGGCGCGGAATAGCGTTCTCCAGAGTCTGCAGGTCAGCCAGAATCAGCTCAGTGTTGATGGTCTCCATGTCGGAGGCGGGGTCGACCTTGCCGTCCACGTGAATGACGTCCGGGTCGTCAAACGCACGCACCACCTGGGCGATAGCGTGCGCCTCACGAATGTTCGCGAGGAACTTGTTACCCAGGCCTTCACCCTCAGAAGCGCCCTTCACGATACCCGCAATATCAACGAACGAAACAGTCGCAGGCAGAATACGCTCCGAACCAAAAATCTCAGCCAGACGGTTCAGACGCGCATCCGGCAGGTTCACCACGCCCACGTTCGGGTCAATGGTCGCGAACGGGTAGTTAGCCGCCAGCACGGTGTTGCCGGTCAGAGCGTTGAACAGGGTGGACTTGCCCACGTTAGGCAGGCCAACAATGCCGATAGTTAGAGCCACAAGTTTTCCTTCGAATCATGTGCCGCCATACGCTCAGGATGCGCCGCGTACGTGATGCGGCGGGTGCGGGCGGGCACAGGGCGAAAATGGTGCCCGCTTCCAAGCGCGACACCGCCAGTCTCAAGAAGAAACGGGTGCGGGGCTCCTGCGGGCATAGACACTACCATTCTACCGTGTTCACGCAGGAGCCGCCCTGGGGTCTAGAAATGGGGTTACTGGGCTGGAATGAAACAGATGAAATGCAGAGCGCCAGAAATTTAGAGCTCAGAAATTCCTTCAAGTTTCACTTAAAACTTAAAGGTGAATGTAGAGTATTTAATACCTACTGAAAACAGTAGGCACCAACCACAAGATATTTGCATCATGGAGAAACAATGACTAGTTTCAAGAAGCTCCTCACCGCCTCCAGCGCGCTCGCTATCGCTGCCGTCGGGCTGAACACTCCCTCTTCCCAGGCAGTCGTACGCGGCAAGAACGCCGATAACCCCGCCGTCGTAAAGATCTGGCTCCAGGGCGAACACGACGGCACTAAGGTCTGCACTGGCACACACGTCGGTAACGGTTGGGTGCTTACCGCCGCACACTGTGGCCTGCACATGCACCACAAGACCCTCCGCGTCGGATGGGGCGACCCCCGAACCGGCGCCTACAACCCCGAACGCGGACAAACCAGTGCCGATGCACGAACCTACGGCGTAGAAGGCACTGCCGACCGCGCAGAATACCCGGACGACTACCGTGTTGACATGATGCTCATCCACTCCCCCGAGCTCGAAACCGCACAGGTTCCCGCAATGCCGATTCGTGCTGAAGGAACCGCCCAGCAGCTCGTCGCCAAAACCTGCACCGCCTACGGTTACGGCGACCAGACCCCCGTACGTCAGAAGCCCCGCAAGGTTGGCGAGCGCCTCAAGTCCGTCTCGGTGCGTATGACCTCCGCTGAGACCGACGGCGCCACGATTGATAGCACCGCTCTGGGTAACCTGCACGGTCGCGGCCTCAACGGTTCCCTGTCTTCCGGTGATTCTGGCGGACCGGTCGTATGCGACGGTGTTCTTTCCGGGGTGATTTCATCCATCGACAACGCGAGCGGTCAGCTCAATTTCGCGTCCCTCGACGCCGAAGAAGCGGCTTGGATTCAGAACACCGCCAATATCTAAAAGCGGTATCTGGATGCCCCAGTTTTTAGGGGCGTTTTAACAAGAAATACTCGTGCACTCTACGCAGTGCACAAGTATTTCTTTATTTCAAAGTATCTCTGAGCATCTCGGAACGGAGCAGAAATGCGAGCTAGAGCCAGCCGTTCTCCGTGGCGATACGCACCGCATCCTGACGAGTCGACGCACCCGTCTTCGCCATCGCCGCCGACAAATAATTACGCACCGTACCCGCCGACAAAAACAACGCCGACGCAATCTGCTGAGCCGTACCACCCGACGCCGCCTCACGCAGCACCTGCGCCTCACGCTCCGTCAACGGAGAAGCACCCGTCACCAAAGAATCCGCCGCCAACGACGGATCCACCACACGCAACCCCGCATGCACACGACGAATCGCCTCCGCCAACTGGCGAGCACCCGTATCCTTCACCACGAAACCACTCGCACCAGCCTCCAGGGCGCGGCGCACATAGCCCGGGCGGCCAAACGTCGTCACAATCAGCGTACGCACCGGCTCACCCGACTCACTCACCGCACCCGCATCACGCAGCGCCGCAGCCGCCTCAATACCATCAGCCAGCAAAGTACCGGGCATCTGCACATCCAACAGCACCACGTCCGGCTTCAACAGGGCAACAGCGCCCAACACCTCATCACCACTACCGACCTGGCCCACAATCTGCAGGTCAACCTCCAAACCCAGCAGAGCGGCAAGAGCCTCACGGATGAGCTGCTGATCGTCAGCGAGCAGAACACGAATCATAGGAGCCTCCCAAGGGGCGAAGACGGGGTGATAACGGCGGGCGGAACAACCGCGTGAGGTTGTCTACCACCACCATACAGGGGCGGGTAGCTCCCCCGTCCAGAGCGCGGCGACAAGTTCCACAATCTGCAGAACCTACCTACAGCAGTGAGGTGTCGCCGTCCATGCTCACACGGATGCGCGTACCCACCCCACCGCCAGGGTTCTCCGCCAGCCATTGCGCGGGTGCCGCCTCAATCACCACGCTACCGCCGGACGCCGCCACACGCTGAGCCATACCCATCAGCCCGTTACCGCGCGCATCGCCCACACCCACGCCGTTATCGAGGATGTCCAGACCGGTTGCGCTCAGACGCACCCGCGCGGCGTTCGCACCCGAGTGTCGCACCATGTTCGTGACCGCCTCACGCAGAACCCAGGAGAACAGCTTCGCGTTCACACCAGCCACCGCGAGCGCATTCTGAGCCTCCGGCAGTTCGGCGCGAATACCGGCGGTCTGCAGGGCACGACCCGCACCCTCAATCTCACCCGAGAAGTCGGGCACACGCAGGCGCGTCACGGTTGAACGAACCTCCGCCAGGGATGCGCGGGACAGCTGCGCGATTGCCTCCATTTCCGCGCCGGCGCGGGCGGGGTCAATCTCCAGCAGGCGCTGCGCCAGCTCCGCTTTGAGGGTGATGACGGTCAGGGAGTGACCCAGCACGTCGTGCACGTCGCGGGCGATCTCTTCACGTTCCTCGGAGAGCGCCAGGGATGCACGCGCTACGTCCGCACGTTCGCCGAGCTCAATCAGGTAGGAGAAGCCCAGCATGCCCACCATCGGCGCACCGATAAAGAGGGCGATACCGCCGCGCGCGGTGACGTCAAAACCGCTGCCCGCCATAAAGATTAGCCAGCAGACCAGGGCAATCGTCGCTGCCACACCGAAGCGCAGGCGGTACGGGGCGATTGTGCCAAAAATCCAGAACGCCACAAAGTACATGCTGAACGACAAGAACACCGTATACGCCGATTCCAGCCGCAGCGCCGTCAGGCCAGCCACAGGCAGAGCCATCAGTATCGTCCAGATGACGCTTCGACGCACCGTGGAGGCGACCGGCACCAGCCACGGCACCGCGTACGCCGAGCAGTTCACCACCGCAAACAGCGCCACCAGCGCCACACCGGCCCAGCGCACCGGCCCCAGCTCCGGGGTGGTGAGGAAGCTGTCCAGCGGCATGAGCAGAAACACCAGCCACGGGGCGCTAAAGCCCAGCGCCAGCCAGTTCACGTTGCCGCTGCGTTCGCGGTGGAGGAAGCGGAAGCGGTGCTTGCCCAGGGTGCGCTTCGCGGCGGAGGGTGCCACCTCGTTCTCTGCGTGGGGGTGTTCGTTCTCGTAGGAATGGGTGTGGGTTTCGGTCATGGTTCTAGCCTAACGTGCGGGTGCCGCGGGTGCAGATACCACCGGTGCGGCGGTGTCAGTAGCGGCAGTGTTAGTAGATGCAGTGTGAGTGGATACGGCTTCCGCCGCAGCCTCGGGAGCCCCTGATACTACGGGACCCGTAAGACTGCGGCGGGAAGAATCATTTAGCGGCGGGTTGCGCGACGCATCAGCAGGGCAGAAACACCCAGGAAGATAGCCGCCCACACAACCAGGCTCACCACTGCGTACCAGAGCGGCTCGGTCACGAACCAGTCCTCACCGCCCGAAATAATGGTCTGACCTGCGGTGAAGGGGTAGCGGGCAATCTCAGCAGCACCGTACAGCGGGGTGAAGCGGGCGTACTTCAGCAGGTCGGTGCTCAGCGGGGAGAACACGGTACCGAAGAAGCTCATAATCACCAGCAGACCGTTCGCAATGGACACGGCGTTCTCGTTACGAATCAGCAGACCCATCATGATGCCGTAGAAGGCGAACACCAGACCGCACAGCACCGTCAGCGCGCCAGCGGCAAGCTGCTGGTTCACCGGGATCTCAACGCCGGTAAACATGCCCACAATGTTCACCGCAATCACCGGCACCGCAGAAATCACCAGGGCGGTCAGCGACTTCGCGCCCAGGTACTTGCCGGTGGTCAGCGGGGTGAGCGCCAGCTGGCGGTTCCAGCCGCTGGAAAGCTCAGCGACGGTGCTGCCGCTAATCGCCACAGTGTTCTGCACGGCACCGTACAGCGCCATGCCAATCATGACGTAGGCCGCTACGTTGCCGTCGCCCATCTGCTGGGAGGAGTAGTCCTGCATCGCGCCAAAGAGCAGGAAGAAGACAATCGGCAGTGCCACGCCGAAGAAGAAACGGTCGGTCGAGAGAATAGAAGCGCGGATGTCGTAGAGTGCGTAGCGGAGCATGATGTTTTCCTTGAGGTGTGTAACGGCGGCGTAGCGTTTAGATGGTGTGGTGTTTAGGCAGTCTGATGTTTAGTCGTCGGATGCCTTGGAGGCGGCGGCCTGCTCGGTCAGCAGGGTGAAGGACTCGTCCAGGGAGGGCTTGGTGACCTCCAGGTCGCTGATACTGTAGTTGTTCAGCAGAGTGCGCAGTACCTGCTCAATCTCTAGCACGGAGATACGGTGGCGGTACCCTCCGGACTCTTCGGTCACCTCGACCGGCACATCCAGGTCGGTGATGGGTGCGGGTGCGAGGAAGGAAAGGTGGCGGTGGCCGGTCAGGGCGCGAATTTCGTCGGAGGAGCCGTCAGCGATGATGGAGCCGGATTCCATGAGCACGATGCGCTGGGCGAAGTTCTGTGCTTCTTCCAGGTAGTGCGTCGCAAAAAGAATGGTCGTTCCACGTTCTGCGATGGCTTCCATACGCTCCCAGAAGGTGCGGCGTGCGTTCACGTCCATGCCGGCGGTCGGCTCGTCCAGAATCAGCAGTTCCGGCGAGTGCATGGTCGCCAGGGCGTAACGCAGACGCTGCTGCTGACCGCCCGAGCACTTGCCGACCTTACGCTTAGCGATATCGGTCAGGTCGGCGCCGGCGAGTACCTCATCCACGTCAATGGGCTTGGGGTATAGCGCCGCAATCATCTCGACCGTGGCGCGAATCGTCAGGTCCTTGAGCAGGCCACCGGTCTGCTGAACCGCACCGAGTAGACCGGCGCGTGCCGCCTCGGAGGCGTTGAGACCGAAGACGCTCAACTCGCCGCCGCTGGGCTGGGTCAGACCAAGAATCATGTCGATGAGGGTGGTCTTACCTGCGCCGTTGGGGCCGAGCAGGGCGATGATTTCGCCGCGCTTGACGGTCAGGTCAATCGAGTCGACGGCGACCACGGTGCCTGCCGCACGGGTGGAGAAAACCTGGCGGAGGGAGCGGGCGGAAATAACGGTTTTTGCGGTGTTGTGCTTGCTGTTCTGAAGTGCTGCGGTGTTCATGTTTCTATTACACCTCCGGTTTTCGCGCCGCTGCGGTACAGAGTGTCATGACCTGCACATGACAAATGTCATGAGTTGAGGACATGCGAGCGTCGCGGCCGGTTACGCGAAGCGGGGGCTCCGTCCTCGAAGCGCCCCCAGGCGCTGAAGAGGGGGCACTCCCCCGCGAGCTGAACCCGGCGCGTACCGCTATCCCAAGCCGTGCATCCCGTGCATCCTCGGGCACGAAAGACCCCGCGTAGCGAGACCGCGAAGCTGCGGAGGCAACCGGTTACGCGAAGCTGCGCAAAAACCCCTACCCGCGCGTCCCGCACATCAGACGCAAAAACCCCGTGTCTTCTCCCCACACGGGGAAGAGGACACGGGGTCATAAGCTAAAAGTCTTAGCGAGTGGGCTTAGCACCGCGGCCACCAAGCTGGCGGCCCACGTTCTCATCATTCTTCAGGGCGGAACGCAGTTCCTTCGGCAGGGAGAAGAGAATATCTTCCTTCGCGGTCTCGACCTCTTCGATGGTGCTGTAGCCGTACTCGGCGAGCAGAGCCAGCACCTCCTGAACCAGAACCTCGGGTACGGACGCACCGGAGGTCAGACCCACGGTTGCCACACCTTCGAACCAGGTCTCGTCGACCTGGTGTGCGAAGTCTACACGCTCGGCACGCTTAGCGCCGTATTCGAGGGCTACTTCCTTCAGGCGCACGGAGTTCGAGGAGTTCGCCGAACCCACCACGATGACCAGGTCTGCGCGCGGAGCGATTTCCTTGATAGCGCCCTGGCGGTTGGAGGTTGCGTAGCAGATGTCGTCCGAGGGCGGATCCTGCAGGGACGGGAAACGCTCACGCAGACGAGCCACGGTTTCCAGGGTCTCATCCACGGACAAGGTGGTCTGAGAAATCCACACAACCTTCTCGGGGTCGCGGACCGTTACCTGATCCACTTCCTCGGGCGAGTTCACAATCTGGATGTGCTCGGGCGCCTCACCGGCGGTACCCTCGACCTCTTCGTGGCCGGTGTGACCGATGAGCAGGATGTCGTAGTCCTGCTTGGCGAAGCGCACAGCCTCGCGGTGCACCTTGTTCACCAGCGGGCAGGTCGCGTCAATGGTGTTCAGGGAGCGGTCGCCGGCTGCGGAAACCACCGCCGGGGACACGCCGTGCGCCGAGAACACGGTCACGGAACCTTCGGGAACTTCGTCCACTTCATCAACGAAGATAGCGCCCTGCTTCTCCAGGGTCTCCACCACGTGGCGGTTGTGCACAATCTGCTTGCGCACGTAGACGGGCGCGCCGTAGTGCTCCAGCGCCTTCTCAACAGCGATCACGGCACGGTCAACGCCCGCGCAGTAACCGCGCGGGGTGGCGAGCAGGACTTTCTTCTCACCGGTGACGGGTGCGGCGGCTTCAACGTCGGCGCGGCTGCGGCGCTCGCGGGGTACGGGCGGCAGGCCCAGGGCAATAGTTTCAGTGGACATGGTTACTATCCTACGTTGTTCGGACTTTTAGTGTGTGATGACTGTGGCACCGCTCGCAGGGCTACGTCCCAGGGCGATGAGGCGAATCAGAATACCGAGCAGCAGGGCGAGGATTGCCAGGACCAGCCCGTAGCTTGCCGCCGCCTGCAAGTGCCCGGTCAGTGACGGTGCAAGCTGGTTCCATGCCCCGGTAATCAGTGCCGTTCCGGCGGTGCTGTGGCTGGTAATTCCCAGGGTTTCAGGGGTTTGGTCGCCAAACCAGGCTGCGGCGCCCCAGCCCAGCAGGGCGTAGAGCAGAGCCGTGACCACCGGTACCAGGATGCGGTGCCTGGGTGCCAGCAGCGTAGCCAGCAGCAGGCTCAGCACCGCAATGATGGTCAGCGGCACGGTGGATTTGCCCAGCGCGGCGGCACGGTTAATGCCGGCGTGCAGGTACCATTCCTGCTGCTCCTGCTGGCTGTTGCCGTCCTTCACCCGGTCAATGTTGAGGGTTTCAGGGCCGAGCTTCGTCAGGTCCGGGTCGAAGGAGCCGATAGAGCCGACCTTCGCATCCAGCGCACGGTAGAAGGGGGTGAGCACAATGACGGCGGGACCGTCCTGGTGCTCAAGGTTGTAGCGGCGAGTTTCCTCGGCTATTTCCTTCCAGAGGCTTCGATATTCTTCAGTTTTTGACAGCTCAGCCGCGGAACGGTTGAGCATGGAACGTATGCCGTCTTGTGTCGGCTTTACAAGAATGGAGTATAAGCCGCTTTCTTTGGTGCCGTCGAGGAAGGTTGTCATAGCCTCGGACTTCATGAGGTCTTCGACCGCGCCGTCCGCGATGCGTGAGGCGAGCTGCGAGTCCTCCGCCAGGTTGGAAGAGATTTGCGAGAAACCACGCTCTGACATGAGCTTTGAGTTTACCCAGGCGCCCGCGGTTGCACCCAGTCCGGTCACCAGGGCGAGGGCGCACAGCACAACGGTCAGGAATCTACGCAAACCCGCCGCGAAGGGAGGCTCAGGGGCAGCCTGCAGTTCAGCCTTGGTGGGGGCTGTAGCGTGACCGAGCGTGCGCGTGGGCTGCAGCAGGGTGGTGTCTTCATCTGCCGTGTAGTGGCCGTCCGTGCGGGTAATCCGGGTATCGACGACTCGGGTCGCATCCGCCGGGTAGTTCTGCGCGCCAGTACCCGCCGCAGACGAAGCCGCGGCGGTATTGAGGGCGTTGTTCTGATGTGCTGACTGATCGGGTGAGCGCATGTGCCTAGGGTACCCGCTCACACTGTTCAAAGCCGATTCAGACCCGCAGAATGCGCCAGAAGCTAAGTTCTGCCTGCACTGCGTGCAATCTACCCGAGTCGCCAGGCTGACCTGTGCGCAGGCGCATAACCAACCAATCAGGGACAATAGAAGGTATGAACTTCTGCAACCCCTCCGCAGCGCAGCCGGCACCCGCGCTGGTGGTGCCGCCCGTGCACGAGCGGCAGCTTCCCGGGAAGTCTCAGGAAACCACCGCCACCAACCCCTGGCCCCTCGCCCTGCTCGCGCAGAACCTCAAAAACTATGTAGACAAGGTTCCCGAGCTCTGGGTGGAGGCGCAGGTCGCCTCCCTCAACGGCCGCGGTGGCAACGTCTTCATGGAGCTCAAAGACCTCAACGAAGACTTCTCCTTCACCCTCGCGCTCTTCGGGCGTGCCGGTAGCGGCCTGGCGGCTGATGTGACCGTAGGCGCTCGCATCGTCACCCGCGCCAAGCCGAGCCTGTGGAAGAACGGCAAGCTCTCCCTCATCGGCAAGGAAGTGTACGCGGTCGGCACCGGCAACCTGCACGAGCAGCTGCAGCGTCTGCGTGAAGCTCTCGCCGCCGAGGGGCTGTTCTCTGACGCGCGGAAGAAGCCGCTACCCATGCTGCCGAATCGCGTGGGTCTGATTACCGGTCGCGATTCTGACGCGGAGAAGGACGTTATCCGCAACGCCTCCCTGCGTTGGCCCGGCGTGGTTTTCGAGGTGCGCAATACCCGCGTTCAGGGTGAGGGCGCGGCGGCTGAGGTCATTGCCGCGCTCGCCGAACTGGACGCCCACCCGGAGGTGGACGTCATCGTCATCGCCCGAGGCGGCGGCTCCTTCGAAGATCTGCTGCCTTTCTCTGAGGAGGCGCTCATCCGCGCCGTCGCGGCGGCCACCACCCCGGTGGTCTCGGCAATCGGTCACGAGGCGGACTCCCCCATCCTCGATGCGGTCGCCGATCTGCGCGCCTCCACCCCCACCGATGCGGGTAAGCGCATTGTGCCCGATATTTCGGAGGAAACCGCCCGCATCACCGAGGCCCGCGCCCGCCTGGACCGTGCGGTACTCGGCTACGTGGGCATGCAGATGAACTACATTGCGCAGCTGCGGAGCCGCCCGGTGCTCACCCACCCGGAGTCCTCCCTGCTCATGCGTGTGGATGAGCTGAGCCAGCTACGCGAGCGCGCTCACCGTTCGGTGCAGCACCGCCTGGAGCGTGAGTCGGCGACTCTGTCGCATACGTTGGCGCGGGTGCGTTCGCTGTCCCCGGCGCAGACGCTGAACCGCGGCTACTCCATCGTTCAGGATGCCGCGGGCGCTATTGTGCGTGACGCTTCGACGCTGAGCGAGGGCGAGCAGATTACGGTGCGTGCGGCGGCAGGTTCGGCGCAGGCGACCGTGACCTCCACGGATCCCTCGAACATTTCCTAAACCTCGATACCCCTAAGTTTTACCCCCAGTTTTTTTACCCCTGAAAGGTTCCTCAATGAGCGAGAACATTAGCTTCAACAGCGCCGAGCTGGGCGCACCCGTCGAAACCCTCGGCTACGAGCAGGCGCGCGCCGAGCTGGAGCAGGTCGTGCGCCAGCTTGAGTCCGGCGCTAGCGACCTGGAAACCTCCATCGCACTGTGGGAGCGTGGCGAGGCGCTTGCCGCCCGCTGCGAGGCGTGGTTGCAGGGCGCGCAGGAGCGCCTGAACGCGGCACGCGGCGCGCAGCAGGGCGGTCAGGAGAACCCGGCAACCTAAAGCCGTTTCCAGCGTCCGCTCTGGCACATCCGCCAGCCGTCAAATAAAAATAGCCTGCCCCGCAGCTCATCAGAACTGCGGGGCAGGCTATTTCTGTCTCTCGCACAGCAGAGGCGCCCGTAATGCTCGCTAGTGCTTCTGCTTGTAGTCAGCCATGAAGTTACCCAGGCGCTCCAGGGCGCTGGTGAGGGTCTGCGTATCGGGCAGGAACACCAGGCGGAAGTGGTCCGGGTCCTTCCAGTTGAACGCGCGGCCGTGGCTGAAGAGAATCTTCTGGCTCTTCAACAGATCCAGCGCGAACTGCTCGTCATCGGTAATGTCGAAGCGCTCAATATCAATCTTCGGGAACAGGTAGAGCGCGCCGTCCGCACTGGTGCAGCTGATGCCGTCAATCTCGTTGAGCATCTTGTGCGCCAGGGTGCGCTGCTCGTACAGGCGGCCACCGGGAACAATCAGCTCGTTAATGGACTGGTAGCCGCCGAGCGCGGTCTGAATGGCGTGCTGTGCCGGAACGTTGGAGCACAGACGCATCGAGGCGAGCAGGTGAATGCCTTCCAGGTAGCTTGCTGCATCCTTCTTGGGGCCGGTGATAGCGACCCAGCCGGCACGGTAACCGCACACGCGGTATGCCTTGGACAGGCCGGAGAAGGTCAGGCAGAGCACGTCGTCGCCGGTGAGGGTCGCCATGTTGATGGCCTCTGCGCCATCGTAGGTAATCTTTTCGTAAATCTCATCAGAGAACACGACCAGACCGTGTTCGCGTGCCACATCCACAATCTGCTTAAGCACGGAACGCGGGTAGACGGCACCGGTCGGGTTGTTCGGGTTAATAACCACAATGCCCTTGGTGCGCTCAGTAATCTTCGACTTAATGTCTTCAATATCCGGGTACCAGTTGTTTTCCTCATCGCAGAGGTAGTGCACGGGCTTGCCGCCGACCAGCGCGGTGGCTGCGGTCCACAGCGGGTAATCGGGCATGGGGACCAGGATTTCGTCGCCGGTCTCGCACAGTGCCTGCAGGGTCATCGGGATCAGCTCAGACACACCGTTACCCAAGTAGATAGATTCGGTGTCGAGGTTCATGATGCCGCGGTTCTGGTAGTGGTGCACAATGGCGGTACGTGCCGAGTAGAGGCCGCGGGAGTCAGAGTAGCCCTGAGTTTCGGGCAGGTGACGAATGATATCCATCATGATGGCATCCGGCGCCTCAAAGCCGAAGGGCGCGGGGTTACCAATGTTCAGCTTGAGGATGCGGTGGCCCATCGCTTCCATGCGATTGGCTTCATCCAGAATGGGGCCGCGGATGTCGTACAGGACGTTGCTCAACTTTGAGGACTGACGGTACTTCGTCATGATGATTTACTTTCTAGGGTGATCCAAAATGAATTGTGCTGCGTCATCATCTGCGATGGGGTTGGAACCGCTAGTCAGACGCAACAGGAACGAGAGGTTACCCGTGTCTAATGTAGATGATACGCGGTTAATTGCCGTCCGGGCGCTATCTGGCAGGGTACGGCGGATAATGGGCACCAGTTGCTGCTGCAAAAGCGCCGTCGAGGGGTCTTCCAGGGTGACCAGGCGATTCTCTTCAATCGCGGAGTCGCTACTGTGCAGCAGGGTCACCTGCACGGTGTCTGCGGTGAGGGCGTTGACGCGCTCGGCGGGGTTGTCCTGAATCTTCGGATCGTGCACACGGTAACGGTAGAGGCTACGCAAAGAATCCACGCCGTAGGTGCCGCTGGAGTACCCGGTCGGGATGGAGAACGCCAGGGAAGACTGCACATCGCGCAGGTTCGCGAGGGAGTTGAGCTTGTGGCGGGCACTCACGGCGCGGGTGGTGACCAGTACATCCTTGTTGGTGGCATGGGCGCCGTTAAGGAGCATGAGCTCTTCGGGCAGGATGCGCGAGATGGCGTTGGTCATGTCGGTGGTGCTCATGGCGCGCAGGTTGATGGGGTCTGCGGAGCGGGTGGAGCTTGCGGTGGGGCTCGCGGTACCGTCCGTAGCATGCGCGGAGGCGGTGCTCTCCTCCGCGGTGGGGGTGGCCGCCGGGGGCAGGGTCACGCCTGCGGCTTGAGCGGAGGCACTCACGGAGGCGGCGATACGTTCGTTCTGTGCGGCGGCGGGGCTAATTTTGCCGTCGTCGGTCAGGTAGAGCAGCAGGTCGCCGCTGTAGTCGATGACCAGGTCCAACGATTCAAGGGCCGCGGCAGTGGTGCTACCGGTTTCCTCGTCGTCGGGCAGAGTAGCGGTAGGGGTGGCGGAATTAGCCGAAGGAACCATGAGCCCGCGCAGGGCGGTAGCGCGGCTGTTGTCGGTGTCAACAAGTTCAACGGAGTAGCCGACCTGGCGCAGGGCACACGCATACACGTGCGCGACAGCGCGCATCTCACGCAGGGCACCGTAGCCGATACGCAGGGTACCGTAGCTGGAGGCGGAAGGGTCCACATGCGGGGTCGTGTCATTGTTGCCGCAGGCGGCGAGCAGCGGCATGAGCGCCAGGGAGGTGAGAGCCGCACGGCGGGTGAGGGTCAGTCGGTTCATTAGGGAAGCTTCCGTGCGTTTTCATCGGCAAGAAATTCGCGGTATTCGCGTGCCCAGCTAGCGGCGTTGGAGTAGCCCATCATGGAGGCTACCTCGTCGATGAGGGTGCCGTAGCGGATGGTGTCCAGCTCAGCGATGGGTACCCAGCGTGCAGTGTCGGAGGAGCCGTTGATTTCGTGGCGCAGTTCGCCGGTGACAATGTGGGCACGGAAAACCACCCGCAGGGCGCAGAAGGGTAGCGCTTGCGGGTCTTTCTGGGTGGAGCGCACAGGGAAGTGTCCGGCGTGCACGCCCAGAATGTCTTCAATGGCGACGCTGTAACCGGTCTCTTCGAGGGTCTCTCGTAGCGCGGTTTCGTCGGCCTGTTCACCGGGTTCCATGCCGCCACCGGGCAGGGACCAGAGGGGGCTGAGCGCGCGGTCTTCGGGCACCCAGCGGGTCATGAGCAGCTTGCCCTGCTCGATGATGACTGCGTAGGCTGCGGGTCGGGTTTCCATTGCTAATGCCATGGTTTGATTTTACCGTCTATCGTTCTTTAGCGTTTCTTGCCGCGGCGTGCGCTGGCAGCTTTGGCGGACTGTCGAGCGTGCTGGCGCGCGTTACCGTTTTTCTTGGCGTTAGCGCGCTTTTTATCGCGTGCTTCGCGGCGGGCGTTGGCGGCTCGTGCCTTCGCTTTTTCCTTTGCCTTTTCGGCGGCAATGCGTTCGGCGCGTGCCTGCCGGGTTTCGCTACCGCGCTCGCTAGTTGCGGTGCGGCCACGCACAATGCCGATGAAGTCCTGCAGGAGCGCTTCGAGCTCTTCGCTACGCGGCTCGCCCTTGGGGGCACGCGGCCACACCAGGTGCACCGGGTAGAGGTCCAGGCCCGCAACGGGGCGGTAGGTAAGGTCCTTGCGGTGGTAGAAACGCGCAATGGACATGGGCACAATGTACAGACCCACACCGGCAGCAACCAGCTCGATGGTTTCCTTATCGGTCAGGCCCTCGGGCACGATGCGACCGGCACTCTCACGCCATGCGCGGGAGACTTCCTCATAAGCGGGAATATCGGAGGCGGGCTGCAGCAGGAACTCTTCAGCAAGCTCCTCCACGGGCACCTCATCAAGCACGGTGAGCACATGGTCCACCGGCAGAATGACCACGGGCAGCTCCTCGTAGAGGCGGATACTGTGGTACTTCTCGCCGTCGGTGCTTGCCGGTTCGCGGTCCGGGCGCACAATGCTCATGTGAGCGAAGGGGTTCTCGGGAACCTCAACGACGGGTACAGGGGCGTGCTCGACAGCCTCGGTGGGCGCCTCAGCAGCAGTATTTTCTCTTTCTGCCGCCGATTCAGCGGCGGGATCAATCAGGCACAGGTCCTGATGCAGGGAGTCCAGGCCGCGCACCTCACGCACGGGCACCTCCGCCAGCTGCACACGGTCGCCGTAACGCTCATGCCAACGGTTGAACCACTTGCCGGGCATAATCGCGGGCACGTAGCTAATGCGTAGCATGGAACGCTGCAGCACGGGGATGGGCAGAGCCTCCGGAGTCTGGATCATTGCCAGCTGCTCGGGGTGCAGGTACACACGGGTGGGTACTTCGGCGGGCGCTTCGTTATCTACCTCGTCGGTAGCGTTTTCGGGCGCGCTCGACTCGGGGTCGATTGCGGTGAGAGCGTGCTCGTTGATGGGCTGCTCTTCGGGGGTACCTGCGGTGGAGGATGCGGTAGAAGTCATCCCTCCACGCTAGCACATCTTGGGCGGATGTATTGGGGTCGGGTGAGCGGGGTCAGGTGAGCGCCCTCAACCCGGTGAGATAGCGCCCCTATCCTCTGCCGCCGGGAGGGCTAGTTCTCGGGGGTGCTCTCCGGAGCGTTCTCAACGGTTCCCCGGTTGATGCGGCGTTCGCGTAGCTGAGCAACAATCACCATTGCCGTAATAACGATGGCGAGGGCGAGCGGGAACATCCACGGCTCCAGCCCGAGCGCGGCAAGAATTGCGAAGCCGATGGTGGTGTAGATGCACGCCCATATGAAAGTTCCGACCAGCATCGCGGGTACCCAGCGGCGCAGCGGCATCTTCGTGAAGCCGGTCGTGATGATGACCGCGGTTTGCAGACCCACGGTGAGAAAGCAGAGGGGCACGGCAATAACGCCCCACCGGTTAATCAGGCGGCGCGCTTTACGGTAGAGCGGGCTGTCCATGGCTTTGCGGATGCGGTCGAGGCGAGCACCACCTTCAGCAGCGAGCGCACCAAGAGCGTACACGATGCTGGTGCGGACGATTCCGACCACCCACATGAAAGCTAGGGCAACCTCAATCGGGAGTGCGTCAAACCAATCTTTCACCCGGCTATTCTCTCATGAGTGGGCGATATTAACCTGATTGAAGGTTCTTTGAGGCTTCTTATTCGACTTTTGGAGGGGTCAGAAAATTTTTTTAAATTTTTTCAGCCGGGGGTTATTGCCCCTTGTCGCCTGCAATGGCGCGGATTTTACTTAGGGCAACCTTAGTTTATTGACAGGGTGTCGCTATTTTCAGCTTGTCACCCGCACGGGAATTAGGATATATTTTTATTACCGAATAGGGCAGGCCTTGTGGGAAGGCCTTCCTAATCGGTCTAGAAGACTTTCTTCCTGTGTGTGATGCTAGAAAAGGAACCCCATGGACGGGGTTCCTTTTCTTTTTAACTTCTTCCCAATCATCCCCAGGCATACAAAAACCCCGACAGTGTGAACTGTCGGGGTTTTATGCGTGTCTGGAGCAAAGTCTACTTCTTACCCTGGTTCTTGTCCTGGCGGTGCAGTGCACTCAGCGGCTTAGGCAGCTGAACCGGGTTCCAGGTGTTGCTAACCGCCTCAAAGGAGGAGCCGGCACCGGGGTGACGGTTCGTCGAACGAACATCGCCGGTCGCAGTAGCACCGGTCGAAAGAACCGAATCGTTCAGCGAGGCGATATCCAGCGCATCGAACTCGGAATCATCCAGGACATCCGGCAGAGGAATCTCTTCGGGAATCGGCTGAGCGGGAGCCTGAGTAGCATGTGCCGCAGGTGCCTGACGGACGGGCGAGCCGTCGCGCAGAGCCTGGCGAGCCACCGGCTGATCCGACTGAATAGCTGGCTGCTGAGCAGGAGCTGCTACCGGCTGTGCAGGTGCCTGGGTGGCTGGTGCAGGCTGAGCTGCTACCGGCTTGGCGGGAGCCTGTACGGGTGCCTGAGCGGGCTGTGCAGGCTGAGGCTGGACAGGCTGGCTCGGATCAACCGGAGCCTGCTCTACCCGCTGAGGCTGTGCCGCAGTACGCGGTGCACCGGAGGAAGTAGCGGAACCGCTCTCCTGATCAAAGAGCACGCTACCGCGGCGAATCGGTTGGAATCGACTCGGACGCTGCTGGCGACGCTCCTGACGGTGTGCGACGGGCGCCTCCGCCGCGCGGGCAGAACGGGCAGGTACGGCACGAGAAGAATGAGCAGGTGCCGCAGCAGGCGCTTCCGCACGAGGAGCCGCCTCGGGACCCTCATCGGAGGACTCCACCGCGATGTGCGCGCGGCTCGGGCGTGCCGCCTCGCGGTTCACACCGTGTACAGACTTGCGGGTAGTAGCCTCACGGGTGGCGGGGCGAGCATGATGTGCAGGCTCTTCAGCAACTTCAGGCTCCACACCCTCAGCCGCCGAGTCCTCTACAGACTCAGAAGCATCATCGCCGGCTTCTTCATGTTCATCGGACTCTTCGTAGGCTTCGTCCTCAGCTTCGTCATCCTCATCATCTTCTGCCTTAGCTTGGCGTGCATCGCGGCTCGCCTTGACCTGGTTAGCAACAGACTCCAGCAGACCAAAACGGCTCACAGCCCATGCACCGCCGGCAAGAATCAGCAAGAGAACAGCCCAGCCCCACGCCAGCACACCAAAGAGCGCCAGAAGACCGGTAACCAGGGCAAGAACACCCAGACCGGCAGCAACCAGCAGGGCAATACCGCTCGGGCTCGAAGTATCAAAGTAGGACAGCGGCGAGGACTTTGCGTCCTCCACCACCGGAATCTCGTCCGTGTACGGGGCAGTCGGGGAAGATTCGCGAATCTGCGAAATAGAAGCCGTATCGGGCGCAGGCTGGGCGGATTCCTCCACCGCGTGGGAGGAACGGGAAGAAGCCTGCGGAAGAGCAGAAGAGGGCAGGGAGGTGCCCGGCGCCACCGCATGATCGGAGGACTGGTATGCCTCCGACTCGTTCAGCAGCACACCCGCGGAGGCGAGAATATCCTCCGCGGTACGCTCAGCGCTAATCAGGGGACGCTCGGGTTCCATGGCAGGACCAGCGGGCGCGCGACGCAGGCTCCTGGGCACAAACCACAGCAGCAAAATCACGGTCAGAATTACCAACACACCGGAGGTGTTCAAAAGCGTCATATTCAGGTCGCCCTCTATCGTCCCTTTATCCCTAGACTTTAATCATACCCTTATATTCCCAATGCTTTCCATAAGCGGCAAGAATCGGGCTGGATATGCACATATACCCCTGAAGGAATATGCACACTACAACGTCGTCGCGTCCCTGCACAAGGCACACCCTGGGCCCTCGCCCAGTAGCACCCCAAGCACATAATAGACACATACGACGCAAAGGAAGGCGCCCTCCCTTGGGGCTAAAACGCCCCACCGGAAAGAACGCCTTCCTCAGCGTGGTTGGTATTTATCGGTTGCCCTCTTTAGAGAGCGGGTGCAGAGTAATTAGCAGTTCTCTGCAACAAAGTCCTTCAGCCATGCGCGCAGGTCGTCACCGAACTCGGGGCGCTCAGCAGCAAGAATAACGTTTGCCTTCAGGTAGGACAGCTTGTCACCGGTGTCGAAACGGCGGCCGGAGAAGACCACACCGTAGACACCTTCGCCTTCGCCCTCACCCTGAGCCAGAGTCTGCAGAGCGTCGGTCAGCTGAATCTCGCCGCCGCGGCCCGGAGCGGTGTTCTCCAGAACCTCGAAGACCTTCGGGCTCAGAACGTAACGGCCAATCACAGCGTAGTTCGAGGGAGCCTCATCAGCAGCGGGCTTCTCAACCAGACCGGTGATCTTGACGAAACCGTCCTCGCCTTCAACAGCCTCAATAGCAGCTGCACCGTAAGCGGAAATAGCCTCGCGGGGAACCTCCATCAGAGCAACGACGGAACCGCCGGTGCGCTCCTGGACCTCCACCATGCGAGCGAGCAGGTCTTCCTTCTCGTCAATCAGGTCATCGCCGAGCAGAACAGCGAATGCTTCGTCACCAACGTGGCGCTTTGCGCGCAGAACAGCGTGGCCCAGACCCTTGGGGTCGCCCTGACGCACGTAGTGCAGGTCGCCACCCATCTCATTGGTAGCTACCACGGATGCGAGTAGGGCGTCCTTACCCTGCTCAGCGAGCTGCTGCTCCAGAACGGGAACGCGGTCGAAGTGATCCTCGAGAGCGCGCTTGTTACGGCCGGTAATCATCAGAACGTCGTTCAGACCGGCACGGATTGCTTCCTCCACCACGTACTGAATCGCGGGGCGATCAACGACGGGGAGCATTTCCTTGGGGGTTGCCTTCGTTGCGGGCAGGAATCGGGTGCCCAGACCAGCAGCAGGAATAACTGCCTTAGTAACAGACTTAATTTCAGTAGCCATGCCACAAGAATACCCTAAGTTGTAAAGTACTTAAGGCGATTTATAGACACTATGACATGAAAAAATCTTCAACGTGACTAACTACATATCCACAGCGGCCCATTCTTCGGTGTGCAAAGAAAATGCACCCCACAGAACTCAGCACTATTTTTCTCAAACCCTATACTAAAAAGTGGAATCCACGTCCCCGCAGATATAGGTCAATTTTCACCACCCACCAGGGCAGTTTTACCCTGCGCACGGATACCTCTCAGCATAGAGTGAACGCACCTTACTTCCTACGGGACGCGCCACTCCCCAACCCTTCACACAAGACCCGCAACGACGATGGGACACACCATGCACCTCAACACAACCCCCGCCACCAGCAACTCCGACGCCGGTGCCAGCGCAGACGATATCTCCCTAGACAAAGACATTCTCCGCTCCCAAATCCGCCCGCGCCGCCTCACCGCACGCAGCCACCGCGGCGAACACGGACAGCAACATCTGACTGACCTTTTCACCCACCACATTCTCGAGGCGGTTGCGCAGCGGGTCCACTCCCCCGGTACCATTGCGGCGTATCTGCCCACCAAATCTGAGCCGCCCATTGTCCAAGCACTAAACGCTCTCCATGAGCAGGGACACCGCATCCTCGTGCCCGTCGTACGCCCCGGTCGCAAACTCGCCTGGGTGCACTGGGACCCCACCGTTGAGCATCCGCTCAGCCCCATGGGCATCCCCGAACCCGAAGGCGAAGAACAAGACACGCAAGCATTCATTGACGCCGACCTGCGTCTCATCCCCGCCCTTGCTTTTGATGCAGGCGGGCACCGCCTCGGTCAGGGAGGCGGCTACTACGACCGGATTATCCCCCTGCTCAGCGACCAGCAGCTCACCGGCCGGAGCATCGGCATTGTCTTCAGCGACGAAATCTACGAAACCATTCCCTACGACCAGTGGGACGCTATTCTACCGGTGATTCTCACCGAGCGGGGCATTTTCCTCGCTCACCAGCAGGGCTAAAAGCACCCGGCTCACCCACGCCCGATTCGCTCTTGATTGACACCCAAATCTTTATGCAAAAACGCAAAGATATGCAGGAACACACCAACAAAATCACTCACGAAAAAGACGAAAAGAAACAGAAATAGCTATTTGAGAAGAAAACGCAAATAGCTCCCAACCTTTCAAAAGCGGTACACTCAAACCACGTTAATAAACCATCCCAGCGAAAACGGATACAGAAGGACAAAATGCCGGTCTACGTTTACCAGTGCAAGAATTGCAACCACGTCTTTGAACAGCGCCAGTCCTTTAGCGACGATGCACTGCGCATCTGCCCGCAGTGCGGCGAAGAAACCCTGCGCAAGCGCTACAACACCGTCGGAGTGACCTTCAAAGGTTCCGGCTTCTACAGCACCGACAAGGGAAACTCCTAAACGGAAGTTCCACACCAGCCAAAAAGAGAGGGGCGGGGCAACACATGTTGCCCCGCCCCTCGGCGTTTAAGAAGCACTCCCGACTCGGAGGCGCTACACGATATTGTTACCCCAATGCGGAGGACGCTGCTGACTCATCCATTCCAGACGCTCACGCTCCTCCGGGGTCAGCGGCTGCGCGGAAGTAGCCGCTCTCTGAGAACCTGTCTTCGGGGAACCTGCATTCTGCGAGTTCAGGTTCTGAGCATCAGCTTTCTTCGCGGAAGCCCCCGCAGCAGACGAGGCACCCGAAGCCACCACCGGAGGCGTCGTCACACCCACCAGCAGAGGCTCAGCCCCGCTCACCGAGCCGCCGCCGCTCACACGGCGGTGACCGCGGCGAGGCTTCGGCGTCGACGAATAACTAGCCACGGACCTCAGCGCCCTCATCCATATCCAGGTAGTGCAACACGCGCGCCACCACAGCATCCGGGTCAGCGAACACCTCCAGGGTGCCCAGCGTAATGTAGTTCCAGCCCGTGCGGCTCAGACGCTCCGGCAACAGACGGGTACGCTCACGCACCGAAGCACGCGCGTAATTCTGCTCGCCATCAGAGCACGCCACCAGCGGCATAGCCGCCGGAGCACTCGGCTGCGAAGACACCACGGGAGCCACACCCAGCGCGGGCACCGGCTCAGCAGCCAGCTTCTCCGGGGCGTGCGCAATCAGAGCGATATCACCCTCACCGCGGCTCACACGCACACCGCAAGCCTGCAGGCGCGCCACCAAATCGTTCAGCAGCCAGTCACCCAAATCCGGGGTGTCTGCGTCGTCGGCAGCCAAGAATGCGTTACGCGGCAGAGTTTCCGGCACGCGCTGTGCCTTCGCTTCCACCTCTTCACGCGCCTGACGTTCCGCGTGTTCACGCAGCAGGTGGTAGAAATCTACCGCGCCATGATGCAGCTTCTGCGGGTCCAGCTCGGAGGGGTCAATACACGAGACAATGCGCAGGGCACGGCGTGCACGAGTCAACGCCACCACAAAGCCCTGGCGGCCATGCTCAGCAGACAGCTGACCCAAATCGTACGACGCCTGACCCAGTCGGGCACGGCCCACACCCAGAGAGAAAATCACGGTGTCGCGCTCGAGGGTCTCAGCGCGGGTCAGGTCGACCACGCGGAAAGACTCCTCACCAGCGGCGAAGAACGGCGCCAGTTGCGGGTACAGGCTCAGGGCGTGACGCACCGACTCAGCCACACGCTGAGCGTGCTTCGGGCTTGCCGTCACCACCGCCAGCGAACGATCCGGGGTACGGTACGCGTGCTCAAGCACCAGGTTTGTCACGCGCTCCACCTCAACACCGGGCGAATCCAGGTTCGCGTTATCGCTGACCTTACCGCGAGTATCAATGTACTCAACGGTCAGCGAACCGGCAGGCTGAGAGGAGGCGCGGCTCACCGGAGCCGCATGTAGCTGCGAACCGTAGAACTCACGGTTCAGGTAGTCCAGAATCACCGGGTCCATGCTGCGGTGTAGCATCGCCAAGGTGCGGTTGGGCAGTACGGTAGCGAGCACATCGAAGGTGCTGTCCAGCTGCTCGTCGGTCGGCTCGGGCGCACCGAAAGTCGGCGCGGACACGATGAACGGCGAGGGGTAACCCGAATGCGGGTCGCCCAGGGCAATCACCTGGTCGGCGCGGGTAATCGCCGGCAGGTTCGCCGCCAGCGGGGTCGATTCGGAGTCCAGCAACAGCACCGTATCAAAACGCATGGAGGCGGGAACCTTACGCGCCAGGGCGAACGGGCTCGCAGTCCACAGCGGCAACAGGGTACGCGCCATGACCGGGGCGTGAGTCAACAGCTCCTCGAGCACGAACTCGTAGCCGCGTAGCTGACTCTTCAGGTACGCCGCCTGGTCGTGCTCAGACTCAATACGTTCAGTCCACACGCGCGCAATCTTCGCCAGCAGACGCGCCGGGGCGCTGGTCATGTGGGCGTAGTCGGCGCGACGGAAACGGGACTCCGTATCGCGCAGACGGTCGCCGTCCAGCAGCTTACCTTCGTGATGCTGCAGCAAGAATTCCAGGGCAGACTGCCACCAGGCAAGCTCCAGCTCAGCGGAAACAACCTCGATCGGAACCTGACGTGCGTACAGGTCATCGAGCAGCTCCGACAGGCCGCGCTCACGCAGCTTCTGGGTCAGAGCATCACGCTCAGGCAGGGTCATCAGCAGCACGCGGTCCGCCATGAGGGCGTCCAGGCGCGCATCCAGCGCGTCCAGGTCGGTGCGCACAAAGTCGGTGCCCTCAACGGTGTCAGCCAGGACAATACCCAGGCCCGCCAGCTCAGAAACCAGGGAGTTCAGGGCGGCAGCCAGCTGATCCAGGTTCTCCGGGATCTGCGGGGTGCGGGGCGCCTCAATGTGGCGAATCCACTCGGCACGCTCCGCCTGAACCACCTTCAGCTGCTCGTGCAGGTCACCAATATTCACGCCGGGCAGGATGTACTCCTTCGCCGCGCGGCGCAGGCGGGAACGCTGCATGCTGCTCATCTCGATGCCGTTCTCACGACGCCACGCGCCCGAAGCAGTCGCCGCAATCAGGTCGGTCACTGGACGGTCGTAGACGTCTGCGCGGAAACGCTTGAGTGTCTCACGGATGCGCATCAGAATCGCCAGCTGCGACTCCCACTCGGCGATGGTGCGGCCGCGGCGCAGACCCAGCATGGCGCTGGTGCGGTTCATCGCCTCGCGCAGGTTCAGCAGGGAGGACTTGAGGGTAATGACCAGGGCGTACGCCTCGGCGGCTTCCTCATCATTGACCAGGCGGGCACGGTACCACGGGGAGGTACGCGAAGCCGCCGCAAAACCGTCAATCTCGCCCAGGCGCACCAGCTCGGCGCGCACCTGCTCACGCTCCATGAGCGCATCAAGCATGGGGCGGTCAAAACGCACACGGGTTGCCGGGCCGTCCTCGGAGGCGGTCAGCTCAGCCAAACGCTGCAGCGCCGAGTAGACAGAAATCTGCCAGTTCGCATCCTTGTTCAGCAGGGCACGAGTGTGGTCGAGCAGCGCGGCACGGGTCGCCACGAGCTCTTCGTTCAGGTCCTCAGAGTTCGGCTCTTCCGCGCCCTCATTGCGCACAATCGCGCGAATGAACTCGGCGCGCTGAGCCTCAGCGTCATGCTCGGCAAGCAGGTCGTAGCGCAGGCTCTCAATGCCGGTGCGCTTGAGCAGCGCCGAGAATTCAGCCAGGGTAGAGCGCTTCTCGCCCACCACGAGCACGGACTTACCGCGACCCATCAGGGCGGAAGCAATGTTCACGGCGGTACGCAGCGGCTCGGTGCCGGGCGCCGCGGTAATCGTGAAGGAGAAACCGCTGACCGCGGTGTCGATAATCTCCTGGGCGTTCGCGTCAGCGTCCAGCAGGAGCATTTCTTCTGCCGGGTCGCGCTGGTCCAGGGGCTGCTGCAGGTTGTGGGCGTTGAGCTCGCGCGGCTTCACGCCGGGAACCTTCAGTGCCGCCAGGTCACGAACCAGCGGGGTGATGGCGGTGTGCGGCAACTCGCCCAGGCTTTCCTTCAGATCAGCAAAAGTGGAGATGAAGTACTTCGACTCAATGGTCATGCCCGGAATACGACCGGCGGATGCGCGCATACGCTCGATGACCGGCTCGGGGTCCAGACGGGACATGGAGTTCGCCAGCTGCGCCACGTCCATGGTGCCCAGGTCGATGCCGTACTCCTGCTTGATCTGGCGGACCATCGCCGGGTTCAGGCGTGCGGAACCGGCGAGGCGCAGCTCGAAGTCGTCGTCCTTCGGGTGCGGGGTGATGCTCAGCGGCGCCATAAGAATCGGCGCGATGAAACGCTTCTCGTAGGCGGCGGCGTCCTCGCGGGTGTCGTGTGACAGCCAGGAGGCGGTACCCGCAACGAAGTAGCCGGAGTCCAGGCCGTGGTCGGTGGCGAGTTCGTAGATCTTGGTGCGCAGGGTGCGGGCAGAGCGCATCCCCGCCTCGAGCTGCGACTTGTCGCGCAGAATCGTGGAGAGGCGGGTCTTGCGTCCGGCGAGTAGCTGAGCCAGACCGGAGGGGTTCGCTTCGGACAGGTCGATGTGCACGTAGTCGACCTGGTTGAAGTCGAGCATCGCGTCCGGGCCGGTGTAGACGTCCATCTGTTCTGCCCAGCGCTCAAGCCCCGCCGAGGGGTCGAAGTCCTCGTGGGCGGGGTTCAGGTGTGCGGGCAGCTCGGCGATGTTGATTTCGTCGGCTACTTCGTGGGTTTCCTCTGCTGAGGTCGCGGCGGCTGCGGCGGGCTGAGCGGTATCAGCCGGGGCGCCGGGTGCGTGTTGCGCGTCGGTAGGCTCGGGAATCTGGTTCACGTCGTGAGTGTCCTTGTGGGTCAGTGCGGTGTACGTTTGCGCGTACACACCGAAGATGGTGGTCCTTCCGGGGTCCTCTGCCCGGTGTGCCTCATGCTGTGTTTCAAGCGGGGCGGGTGTCAGTGCGCGCCTGCGTGCTTAATGCGCCGATGTGCTTAATACGCCGGGTGCTTACTTCGACCACATTGCGATGTTGGCGACGAGCAGCACTACGGTCACCAGTACGTAGAAGACCAGGGCGGGCAGAAGCGCCCAGCGGTACTTGGGCGCCAGCTCGCCTTCCAGGTTGCCGAAGCGCAGGGAGCGGAAGAGGAAGAAGCTCAGAATCGCGCCGGGCAGGTTACCGATGATGACCAACAGAATGGTCAGGTACAGGGCGTAGGCTCGTTCGGTGCGTTCGTTCTCTGCACCCGCGAGCTTGAGGGTGCCGCCCAGCAACAGGCTGAGGCATGCGTTCAGGAATGCCACGGTGAAGAAGGGAATCTTCAGGGCTGCTTGGAAGTCCATCTGGGAGTTCGCTGCACCCAGCACAATCCACAGCAGTAGCAGCGCGGGGATGATCATGAGGTACCAGAACAGGTACTTACGCATCTTCTCGGTGTTTTCGATGAGCGCGAAAATTGCGGTCACTGGGTGTCTCTTTCAGGTGATCTCAGGTGGATTCGGTCGGATTCAGGAGGAGTGAGTGAAGGGGCAGGTGGGCACAGTATTGCCTTGTCAGGCGTCGATTTCGCCCCCATTGTTGAGAGCGTCATCCACCTGGTCCTGCAGGGACTCGCGGCGCTCATTCTCAACGTGTTCAATATAGCGGCGCACGATGTAGTCCAGCAGTACCGACAGCGCAACGAAGGAGTAGTAGGGCTTGCGCTGGGTGCTGATCTGGGTGGGGGTCGTCTGGTAGTGCAGGGAGTACTCGGCGTGTGAAGACATGTAGTTCACACCAATGGCGGTCACCGCAATCATGGGGATGCGGCGTAGCGCCAGCATCTTAATGTGTTCGCGCATGTTCTCGGTCTGACCGGAGAAGGACACAATGATGACCACGTCGTCCTGGGTCATATTGTTCATGGCGCTTTCGAACTCATTACGTGCCGGGATGACCTGGCAGAACTTACCGCAGACCTGCATGGACTTGGTAAATTCCTGCACAGCATTGCGCTGAGCGTAGCCGGTACCGAAGCAGTACACAGTGCGAGCCTCATGGATGCGCTTGAGCAGTCCGCTCAGCTCCATGTGCTCGAGGTAGTCATAGGTGCGCTGAATGTCTTCGCGGCCGCTCTCAATGAACCGCGGGTTGAAGGGTTCGCTGCGGTTCAGAGAGGACTTAATGAAGTACTTCAACTCAGCAAATCCGGAGAAGTTCAGCTTCTTCGTCAGGCGGATAATTGAGCTGGTCGAAGTATAAGTTTTATGTGCCAAAGAGTTGATCGTTGACTCCGCAACGAACTCTTCATTTTCTAGCATGAATGCCAAAATTTCCCGTTCAGTTTCACTGAATCGGTGCTGGTTCGCATTCACGACGTCTTGTAAATCCACTCAAAGCTCCTGAATCCGATGGTGAGCAATATATAAATAGTACACGCTCTAGGGTCATCGGCCAGGGTGGGCGAGGTTGGTCGTCTCTCACTTTGGGTGGGTGCCTCGTGCAGATTTGAGTCCGGGTGCGAGCCTGGATACAGCTTCGCCGGCGGCATCGGTGTTATCCGATACCGCCGGCGAAGTCTATACCTTATGAGGCGTTATGCCGTCAGACGGTTGAAAGCTGATTCCTCTTAGGAGAGGGTCTTAGCTTCGTTCACCATGGTCTCGAAACGCTCGCGAACCTGGGGAACGTCCATGCCGACGATGACCTGGAATGCCTTGCCCTTGCGGACGAGGCCCAGAGCACCTGCATTCTTGAAGTCTGCATCCGAGGGGCTGACGAGGGACTCATCAGCAACGGAGACACGCAGGCGGGTTGCGCAGTTGTTCACGGTGGTGATGTTCTCTGCGCCACCGAGCAGTTCGAGGAAGCCAGCTGCACGGGGTGCGTAGAGGTCGCCGTCAGCGGACTCAGCAGCTGCGCCGCCGTTCTTCTCAGCAGCCTTAGCTGCCTTGTACTCTGCCTTGCTGTAGAGCTTGGTCTCGCCGCCGTCTTCTTCACGACCGGGGGTCTTGAAGTCAAACTTCAGAATCATGAAGCGGAAGATCAGGAAGTACAGGACGGTGAAGCACAGGCCCACACCAATCTGCATGAGGTAGGTGCCGGAGTGGTTTGCCCACAGCGGGATCCAGTTCTGGAACAGGAAGTCGAGCAGACCGCCACCCATGTAACCAACCAGACCCAGCTGGTACATGATTGCTGCCATGGATGCTGCCAGGATTGCGTGGACCAGGAACAGCGGGGGTGCAAGGAACAGGAAGGTGAACTCGAGGGGCTCGGTGATACCAATCAGGATCGCGGTGAGGCAGACGGGGATCATCAGAGCGAGAACTTCCTTGCGCTTCTCGGGACGAGCAGTGGTGTAGAATGCCGCTGCGATACCGATGGGTGCAAAGACCTTGGAGTTACCGTGCAGTGCGAAGCCGCCGCCGGGGAACAGTTCCTTCAGGGGCTTGTCGCTCTTTGCGAACTCGGTCAGGTGGGTCGGCCAGTCCTTAGCAATACCGTTCGGGGTAACAACATTACCGAAGACGAACGGGGAGTAGATAAAGTGGTGCAGACCGGTCGGAATCAGGAAGCGCTCGAGGAAGGTGTAAACCCACACGCCGAGTGCGCCGGATGCGATGAAGAAGCCCTGCAGGGAGGAGATGCCGTGCTGAGCGTAGGGCCACAGCCAGGAGAACAGGAATGCCACGGGCATCATCAGGAAGAAGCAGACGCCGTAGACGTACTGGGAACCCTGGAAGATACCGAGGAAGTCGGGCAGCTTCTTGTCGAACCAGCGGTTGTGTGCCCACACCACGATTGCGGAGATGATGATGGCACCGAAGATACCGGTGTCCATGGTCTTGATACCGGCGATCATCTTCAGACCGGTACCTGCCGCGCTCTCAGAGATGTCGGTGGTGTAGTCCAGGTCGAAGAAACCGGTGCCGCCCTTGCCCCATACCTTGAGCATGGCGCCGACGAAGTAGTTGAAGGTCAGGTAGACCATTGCAGCTTCCATCACTGCACGTGCGTTAGCGGTCTTTGCCAGTGCAATGGGCAGACCGATCACGAAGAGCAGTTCCATCTGGTTGAAGACGGTCCATGCGCCGGACTCCCAAACGGACCAGAAGTGGTTCCACGCGCTTTCCTTGTCAGCAGCGAGGGGAATCAGGTCGCCGTTCTGTGCAATGATCGCAATACCGACCGCGAGGCCAGCGAATGCGAAGAGAAGAACGGGTGCCAGCATGGCAGAGCCGAACCTCTGTACTTTTTCCATCATGAGGCTATACGCCCTTTCGGGTTGTCGAGTGAGCGGACGCAGGTGCCGGCGATCGTTGCCGGTCTGCGGTGGCAACGCCGTATCTTTATACCCTCAAACGAAAGTATATGAGACGGGTGCCACATATCCTGCGTGCGCTAAATGCCGAATGTGTTTTAGACAGAAACAATAATGCCAGGTCATACCTGCCCACAGGTACCAAAACTGTGAGTTTTGAAAGAGTTTTTCAGAACCTGAAACATATCCCGGCACTGGTTAAAAATACTTGCTGCAGATGAGACTTTTTCCCTATTACCTAGCGCACAGAATCGATAGCATAAACAGTGCGCCCATAGAGGTCAGAGTGCATAAACACTCACCACCTCAATACGCGGTGCGCATATCATTCTTCAACCTCACACATACCCCGGACTTAATACATGCGCTTCCTCACCCTCAATACGCACAGCTGGTGCGAAATCCACCAGATTGCCAAGATCCGTACCCTCGCCAAGTTCATTATTGAACAGCAGGTGGACGTCATTGCGTTGCAGGAAGTCAACCAGCTCACCTCCACCCCCGTGGTGAAGGAGCCCCTCAACTACCGCGGCGGCGCCGGCGTTCCGGTCCGCGAAGACAACTACGCCCTGCTGCTCGTGCAGGCGCTCAACGAAATGGGTGCCACTTACGAGTGGACCCTCACCGAAACCCACATCGGTTGGGACCGTTACGACGAATGCGTAGCTATCCTCTCGCGCCTGCCGATTCGCGGTATCAAGCCCATCAATATGTCCCCCGGCTACGGCTACCACCAGGTGCAGCGCCGCGCAGCACAGGCAACGCTCATCGAAACTGAGACGGGCACCTTCTGGTGCGCCACCACCCACATGTCCTGGTGGGACTTCGACGGCGAGCCCCTCTTCGCGCAGGAATACGCACACCTCTCGCAGGAGCTTGCCGAGTGCGCCCGCACCGCACCGGTACTGCTCGGCGGCGACTTCAACTCCGCAGCACATCTGAGCAATGAAGGCTACGCGCTGGTCACCTCCAGCGGCATGGTGGATACCCGATCCCTAGCGGAGCACACCGACGGCGAGAACACCGTCCACCGCGAAATCGCCGGCTGGGAAGGTAGCACGGATGCCAAGCGCATCGACTTTGTCTTCGCTGACCGCCTGGTCGACGTGGTATCCCACGCGGTTGTCTTCCGTGACAACTCCCCCGAGGCGATCTCCGACCACAGCGGCCTGCTGCTAGAGATTGACCCCTCCAGCTGGGCGCCGGAGAGCCTCCTGACGCCCCTCACCACCCAGTCCTAAGGGCATCAGACTTTAGCCGCCCACAGAGCGGCCCCGCACAACACTCATCCATACCAAGGGAAGGAAGAACAATGACGACCCAAACCCAGTGGTGGCAGGAACCCGTTGTCTACCAGATTTACCCCCGCTCCTTCAACGATTCCAACGGAGACGGCATCGGCGATCTGCCCGGCATTACCGAGAAGATTCCCTACCTCGCCAAGCTCGGTATTCAGGTGCTGTGGCTCTCCCCCATCTACGCTTCCCCGAACGATGACAACGGCTACGACATCTCCGACTACCGCGCCATCATGACCGAGTTCGGCACCATGGAAGACTTCGATGAGCTGCTCGAAACCGCGCACAAGCACGGCATCAAGCTCATGATGGACCTGGTCGTCAACCACAGCTCCGACGAGCACGAATGGTTCAAGCAGGCACGCTCCTCCAAGGACAACCCCTACCGTGACTACTACATCTGGCGCGACCCCAAGGGCTTCGATGAGGATGGCAAGCCGATTCCGCCGAACAACTGGATTTCCTGCTTCAGCCCCTCCGTGTGGGAATGGGACGAGGCGACCGGCCAGTTCTACCTGCACTACTTCTCCGTCAAGCAGCCCGACCTGAACTGGGAGAACCCGAAGGTCCGCGAAGAGGTCTACGACATCATGCGCTTCTGGCTGGACAAGGGCGTGGACGGCTTCCGCATGGACGTCATCAACCTAATTTCTAAGGACCTCTCCTTCCCCGAGGATCCGGCAGTCCTCGCTGGCGGCCTCGACAACTCCCTGGCTGTCGCAGCGAACGGCCCGCGCGTACACGAATTCCTGCAGGAGATGAACCGCGAGGTCTTGAGCAAGTACCCGGTCATGACCGTGGGCGAAACCCCCTGCGTGACCGTGGACGACGCCGCACTCTACACCGGTTTCGACCGCAACGAGCTGCAGATGGTGTTCCAGTTCGAGCACATGGACGTAGACGCCTCCGAAGGTGGCGTGACCGGCAAGTGGTCCGACCGCCGCTTCAACCTGGTTGACCTCAAGAAGGTCCTCACCCACTGGCAGGAGGGTCTGCACGGCCGCGGCTGGAACTCCCTGTACTGGAACAACCACGACCAGCCGCGCACCGTCTCCCGCTTCGGTAACGACTCCCCCGAGTACCGCACCGTCAGCGCCAAGATGCTGGGCACCGTGCTGCACCTGATGCAGGGTACCCCCTACATCTACCAGGGTGAAGAGCTGGGCATGACCAACGTCTTCTTCGACGATGTGAAGGACTACAACGACCTGGAGATTCACGACTCTTGGCGCAAGTACGTTGAAGAGTCGGGCCGCGTCTCCGCGGAGGACATGCTGCGCTACATTAGCGCCTCCGGCCGCGATAACGCCCGCACCCCCATGCAGTGGACCGCCGGTGAGAACGCAGGCTTCACCACCGGCACCCCGTGGCTGAAGCTGAACCCGCGCTACACCGAAATCAACGCGGAGGCAGAGCTCGCCGACCAGGATTCGGTGTTCTACCACTACCGCGATCTGATTAGCCTGCGCCGCGAGTACCCGATTATCCTGACCGGCGAGTACCGCCTGCTGGATGAAGAGGATGACCAGGTTTACGCCTACCTGCGCGTGAACTCCGATGAGGACGCCGCCGCAACCGGCGAGCGCGCCCTGCTGGTCGTCGCGAACTTCACCGATGACACCGTTCAGCTGAACTACGCGGGCGGCAACCTGGACTCGGTGGTGCTGACCAACTCGCAGGCACTCTCCCCGACTGAGCTGAAGGCAATCGAGAACACCCCGAAGCTGATTAGCTCGAACTACCGCGATGAGAACCGCGAGTTCACCGACGAGGGCACCCTACTGCGCCCCTACGAGGCGAAGGTGTACCTCTTCGGTAACGCCAAGTAGTCGTACCCCACTCATACTGTGCGAAGGGGATCCGGCACAGACATTCCGGTCCCCCTCGCCCTATACTTCAATCACAGACACCTTTTTCCTCTTCGGCGTAACCCGCCGGTACAGAAAGGCAATTATGAGCAACTCCGAGGCATACGAGGTTCCCTCCTACGAGGGCCGCCAGTGGTGGAAGGAAGCCGTGGTGTACCAGGTGTACCCCCGCTCCTTCAACGACGCAAACGGCGACGGCATCGGCGATCTGAAGGGTATCACCGAGAAGCTGCCCTACCTGGCTAAGCTGGGCATCAACGTCATCTGGCTCTCCCCCGTGTTCGATTCGCCGAACGTGGATAACGGCTACGACATCTCTGACTACTTCGCCATCATGAGTGACTTCGGCACCATGGAAGACTTCGACGAGATGCTTGAGACCGCCCACAAGCACGGCATCAAGATCCTCATGGACCTGGTCGCCAACCACACCTCCGATGAGCACCCCTGGTTCAAGGAATCTCGCTCCTCCAAGGACAACCCCTACCGCGATTACTACATTTGGAAGGATCCGAAGGGCTTCGACGAGGACGGCAACCCGATTCCTCCGAACAACTGGGCGTCCGAGTTCGGTGGCCCGGCGTGGGAGTGGGATGAGGCGACCGGCCAGTTCTACCTGCACATCTTCTTCAAGGAGCAGCCCGACCTGAATTGGGAGAACGAGAAGGTTCGCGAGGACCTGTACTCCATGGTTCGCTGGTGGCTGGACAAGGGCGTTGACGGCTTCCGTCTGGACGCTATCAACATCATCTCCAAGCCCGAGGGCTTCCCGGATGATCCCTCCACCGACTTTGAGAAGCACACCTCCTCGATTCCGTTCGTCATCTCCAACGGCACCATGGTGCACCCGTGGATGAAGGAGCTCACCCGCGAGACCTTCAGCCGCTACGACGTGATGACCGTGGGCGAGACCAGCGCAACCAGCCCCGAGGACGCTAAGCTGTGGGCTGGCTACCACACCGGTGAGCTGAACATGATCTTCCACTTCGATCACATGGGCGTGGATAACGACCCGAACGGCTCCCTGGGCGGCAAGTGGTCCTACGCGCCGTACAAGCTGACCGAGCTCAAGCGCATCCTGAACGACTGGCAGACCACTCTGGAGGGTAACGCCTGGGGTTCGCTGTACTGGAACAACCACGACCAGCCGCGCGTGGTCTCCCGTTTCGGTAACGATTCGGATGAGTTCCGCACCCTGTCCGCTAAGCAGCTGGCGACCACCCTGCACTTCATGCAGGGCACCCCGTACATCTACCAGGGTGAAGAAATCGGCATGACCAACGTGAAGTTCGATTCGATTGAGGATTACCGCGATGGTGACTCGATTCGCTTCTACGAGGACATGCACGTTGACCACAAGCGTCTGAGCCACGAAGAGGCGATGCAGGCTATCTACATCAAGGGCCGCGACAACGCTCGTACCCCGGTTCAGTGGGATGCTTCCGCTAACGGTGGTTTCAGCCCCGAGGGTGTGACCCCGTGGATTGCTGTGAACCCGAACTACCCGGCGATTAACGCTGAGGCTGTTCTGGCTGATGAGGATTCGATCTTCTACCACTACCAGCACCTGGTCAACCTGCGCCGCGGCGAGCTGAAGGACCTGATGGTTTATGCGTCCTTCGCTCCGGTGGATTCGGTTCAGGTTCCGCACAACGAGGACGAGGCCGTGTACGCATACACCCGTACCGGTGGCGCTGACGGTTCCCCGGCGAACGAGTCTCTGCTGGTAATTTCGAACTTCACCGCTGAAGAGCAGGAGCGTGACTTCGCCCTGCTGAACGAGGCTCGTGAGGCTGGCGCTCGTGTTGAGCTGGTGAGCTCCAACTACAAGGACGATGCGGGTTCGACCCTGCGCCCCTACGAGGCGAAGGTGTACCACATCGTACGCTAAGCGCTGTAGCTCGTTGAGTGCTACCGCGTGCCGATAAGGTGAATAGACAGTAGAAGGAGGGTGAGGCTTATGCCCCCGCCCTCCTTTTGCTGTCTTTTTGTTGTCTTCTTGGTGATCCCGGCGTGCTTTCTTGGCTCTGTTTAGCTGGCGAATACGAGCTGCAGAATCGGTACGGCGAGCGCAATCATTCCCACGCTGACGACCGCCCCGGCGGCAATGACGGGGGCCGCGGTTCCTTCGTGCCGGTAGTGGGTTTCTAAGATGACGATGTTCGCGGCTGGCGGCAGGACCGCAAGGATGAAGAGCACCTGCGGATGCGCGAGCAGCTGGTCGAAGTGCACGCCCGCCGTATCGTGTGCCCAGCGGGCAAGCGCCAGCACGCCGACGCTGTAGACGCTCACGAGCCCGGCGCGTAGGAGAGCCCATCCGGCGGCGCGGGTCAGGTCGGCGCGGTGCAGTTTGGCGGCGCCGAGCCACATGCCCAGCACGATCATTCCGATAAAGCTGAAAACCCAGGTGAGCACCCGGTAGAAACCCGCCCCGTGCTGGCTCAGGATGGGCCCGGCGGGCAGGCAGAGCAGTCCCACCACCACGGCGATAACGGGCGGGCTGGTACGCAGACCCCGCAGTACGGTGCGGAGGGTTCCGCCACGGCTCCTAGCGGCTCGTGCATCCGGTGCGTTGCCCTCCCCTACCCCGGCCTCTGTCTTGGAACCACCGCGTAGCAGCGAGGTGCCCAGGATATTGCCCATGATGGAGTTGCCGATATACGCGCCAATGTACACGCGCACGGCTTCCTCGCCCCAGAATCCGGCAACCACAGGGATGCCGAAGAGTCCCGCGTTCAGGTAGACGAAGGCGAGCTTCTGCACGGGGTCGCCGGTGATGCGCCCGGCACAGAGCACGCCGAGGAGCATCAACACCATGGTGGAGGCGGCGACAAAGAACAGTTCGGGGCGGCTGGTGGCGACGGTGTAGATGATGACGGCGGGAATGATCCAGCGGGTCAGCAGGGTTGAGGCGTCTTCTTTGAGGCGGGTGCTCCAGCGATCGGGTAGCAGTAGCGCGAGCCCCAGACCTAGACCTAGGTAGATGAGTGGGAGGATGATTCCCATGCTCGTTCCTTTCGCTGTAGCTCTGCTGTTTTTACCGCGTTAGGGCGTGTCTAATAACCCTACCCTGAACCTTCAGGTTGAGGTTGATTATTTTTTCTCTGTGGTTTTCGGATTTTTCGCGTCATATTGCATCATATTCCGCCAAACCCTCGTTTTTTATGCGGTTCGCTTCTAATCTTGAAATATAGAAAGGATATATTTTCAGCGTATTCTTTCAATCTATCGCCGACACTCATTTTCTCGCATCATTAGACGCGCTGTTGTTTCTTCTCATGCGAGGGTTAACGCTCAGGAGCCCGCAATGCAGCAACCGTATCTTTCTTCTCCTCCCGAATCTGGAGGCGTCCCCCACCGCTCCGCAAAGACCCCCGCGAAGGCGCAGGGGCAGCATGCCGGTGTGCATATTCCGTGGCGCTCTTCTGCGGCCCCCTCAGCAGTGAACGCTTCGACTGCAGTGGCTGAGCCTGTTGTTGCTTCTGCTGCGCCCGTAGCGTCTATGAGCGGTCCTGAACGTACGTTTAGGGTCCCGCACCCGGTGCTGAGTGCTATCTCGTGGCTGATTGCGGCTGCGAGCGCTGCGTGGCTTGTGATTCTGGGCGTCTCGTTGGCGTTGAATGTCGCCTCGGGTGTGAGTCACGATTCTGAGTTTATGATGCTAACCTACGGCGTGTACATGGCGTGCGCGTTTGGGTTCTGCTGTTTTGGCACGTTTTTTGCTCTGCATTTTGGGTTGGGGTCGAGCGCTCATTGGCGTGATTCGATTCGTCACCCGAACCACCCGCACTAAACCGTTTTATTTCTTGGTGTAGTTTTTTAGGGCATTTATTTGGAGTGCGTTTTTATTTAGACTCGCGGTTTAAATAAATAGACGATTTTTTATAAATTCAAAAAAATATCCGCCCAGAAATTTTCTACATGTTCTTACGCAAGAAGCCGCCCGGCGCATCCACAACAGGATGCACCGGGCGGCTTACTTATAAGCTAAAAGTCTGGGGTTGGACGCTGCGCGGCAGAGCGTTCCGCCACTGGGAATTCTTTAGAACAGTTTGCGTCATCTGCAGGGGTGGGAAAACTGACGAAAAACTCATAGAGGGAGGATTCATGCTCTTGCTTTTGATTATGCTCGTTATCAGATTTTGACATCTTTAGCTCCTCCTTATGACGTCAGTTTAGTACTCTTGCACTTGTCAGACGAAGCATATATAAGCACATTATATTTCGTTCTTCCCTGGCACCTGTAACGTACATACGCACATAGAAGCCGCCCGGCGCATCCACAAACGGATACACCGGGCGGCTTCTTCACGGGCTCTCAGCTACAAAGCTACGTAGCCCAAAGTAGGGATTACTCCCACGCGGGGATTATTACTCCCACTCAATGGTTCCCGGGGGCTTGGAGGTAACGTCCAGCACCACTCGGTTAACGTCCTTGACCTCGTTCGTAATACGGTTCGAGATCTTAGCCAGCAGGTCGTACGGCAGGCGCGACCAGTCAGCGGTCATTGCGTCTTCCGAAGAGACCGGGCGCAGAACAATCGGGTGGCCGTAAGTACGGCCGTCACCCTGAACACCCACGGAACGAACGCCAGCCAGCAGAACCACGGGGCACTGCCAGATGTGCTCGTCCTGACCTGCTGCGGTCAGCTCTTCACGCACGATAGCATCAGCGGCACGCAGGGTCTCCAGGTTCTCGCGGGTAACCTCGCCGACAATGCGGATGCCCAGGCCGGGGCCGGGGAACGGCTGACGTGCCACGATTTTCTCGGGAACGCCGAGCTCACGACCGATAGCGCGAACCTCGTCCTTGAACAGGGTGCGCAGCGGCTCCACCAGTTCGAAGGTCAGGTCGTCGGGGAGGCCGCCCACGTTGTGGTGGCTCTTAATGTTTGCGGTGCCGTCGCCGCCGCCGGACTCGACAACGTCCGGGTACAGGGTGCCCTGGACCAGGAACTTGATGTCTGCGCCCTCTTCGCCTGCTTCGGCAATCAGCTTGCGCTGTGCCTCTTCGAAGGAGCGGATGAACTCGCGGCCGATAGCCTTACGCTTCGCCTCGGGCTCGGTGATACCCTCGAGTGCGGAGAGGAAACGCTCCGACTCGTCAATGGTGATGACCTTAATGCCCATGGATGCTGCGTAGTCCTGCTCAACCTGTTCACGCTCGCCTTCACGGAGCAGACCGTGGTCGATGAAGAAGCAGGTGAGCTGGTCGCCAACAGCCTTGTGCACAAGTGCTGCTGCCACGGATGAGTCAACGCCGCCGGAGAGCGCGCAGATAACGCGGTCGTTACCGACCTGCTCGCGGATCTTTGCGACCTGCTCTTCGATGATGTTGTTGGTAGACCAGGTAGGCTTCAGGCCTGCCACATTGTAGAGGAAGTTCTCCAGAGCGACCTGGCCATAGTCGGAGTGCTTCACCTCGGGGTGCCACTGCACGCCGCCGAGCTTGCGGGACTCGTCCACGAATGCTGCCACGGATGCGCCGGGGGTCTTTGCCAGCACCTCGAAGCCTTCGGGGGCTTCGGTCACGGAGTCGCCGTGAGACATCCACACGTTCTGGGTGGTGGGGGTGCCGGTGAGGAAGGAGGAGTTCTCAGCGCAGACCACAGCGTCGGTTGCGCCGTATTCGCGCAGACCGGTCTGGGCGACGGTGCCGCCGAGGGTCTGAGCCATCACCTGGAAGCCGTAGCAGATACCGAAGATCGGCACGCCAGCTTCGAACAGGGCTTTGTCGCCCTTGGGTGCGCCATCGGCGTAGACCGAGGAGGGGCCACCGGAGAGCACAATAGCTGCCGGGTTCTTGGCGAGCATCTTCTCGGTGCTCATGGAGTGGGGGACGATTTCGGAGTAGATGCCGGCTTCACGCACGCGACGAGCAATGAGCTGCGCGTACTGTGCACCGTAATCTACCACCAGGACGGGACGCTCTTCGAGCTGGTCCAGGTTCACAGAGTTGGTCACGAAAATTACCTCAACGTGTTGGTACTAATCCGCGCACTTGCGCGGGGATATATCTATTTTACGCTATCGCGTTGTGGGGTTGAATGCCCGCGGCGCGGGAACTATTCCGCACTTTGCCGGTCATTCCACCGCATCAAGACAGCGATATAAGAAAGCACCGCCCGGCAACGGAGTTAACATCTCCATAGCCAGGCGGTACATTATAAAAACAATTCTCTTCGTTTATCCCTTGAACTGAGACATATCAATACGCCGGTCGCAGAAGTCAGCCACCGCATCGCTGTGCGTAGCAATAATGGCACAGGCCCCAGCGTTCACCATCTCCCGCAGAATATCAAGTACCTGCGCCTCATTCTCGGCATCCAGGGCACCAGTCGGCTCATCCGCCAGAATCAGGGACGGTTGCTTCAACATAAGCCCAGCAAGCGCCACGCGCTGTTGCTCACCACCCGAGAGTTGGTAGATAAGAGACTTCTCTCGCCCAGACAAACCGACCCGCTTGAGGACGGACTCTAGCTCTTTACGGCTCGGGCGCTGCGAACGCGGCATAACCGCGAGCGGTCCGAGGACATTCTTTTCAACGCTCTCCCCTTCTACCAGGGCATAGTTCTGGAAGAGATATCCTAGACTATCACGGCGGAAATGACGGCGGGTTCGCGAGGATGAGCCGCTCAACATTGTTCCTTGGAAGGTATATTCTCCTTCGGTAAAGTCGGTCAGGGTCCCTAGACAGTTAAGGAGAGTGGTTTTTCCACTTCCGGAGGCACCAGTTAGGGCTAGCATCTGTCCTGGGGCTACGACAATGTGGACATCAGCAAAAATAGGATGCCCTGCAATACGCACAGACCCTCCGCTTACGGTCAGCAGATTTTCTGTTTTTAAGATGGACGCCATCAATACATTTCCTTTCGCGCATGATTGGCAACTGCAACTCGGTAGCCTCTGCCAAAGGCCAATAAACTCATACCAATCGACACAATAACGGTGGACGTGAAGAGTACCGTTGCCAGCACTGCAATAACAGATGCAGTCTCAGCCCCAGCATTGAGATACTGCTCGTGGGCCAAGCTCGTTAGTTGGAGAACCCCATAGCTAATGACAAGAGTCGTTAAAACCGCCTCCCCAATGAGAACCCCACGGAAAGTCTGGGTCGGATGCATACCGTAGGTAAAGGAACGAGCAATACGCTGCTGATGTTCTGCGCAGTACACGCGTGCGTACTCCAGAAGGGTCACAAGACACAAAACGGAAAGGATAATGAGCGCATACAAGCTAATGCGTTGTTCGCTCTGCATCCTGCTTGTGAGACTAAAATATTTTTCACTCACCGGCAGAATTTCACCTACATAGCTTCGAGCCGCACTACCCTCAAGAGATTCGAGAGCTTTTTGCCGATCCTTAATGAATGCCCCGTTCTGGCTGAAGGCAGCAACGAGCATCTCCATTCTGTCGGTCAGCACAGTTTTCGGGACATACACAATAATGGGGTTCTGTACAAAGTAGTTAGCTTTGGTACCGTCACCATATGTGTAGGAGCTCGTTACAGTCTCATATGCTCTCAATTCCGAAAGCTCAGCTCGTGGAGCTTCTAAATTGTTCGAGGGAGAAGAGCTATCAGCCGAGTCAAAGGCACTAGAGGCAAGGCGCCTTATATCATCGGTGTGCTTTTCCAATTCCTGGGGATAGTAGACGCTAAGACCGCTACGACTTTCCAGGTCTTCAAGAGGAGGTAAGCCTGCTGGCAGGGATTCAGGATTACTATCCAGGTATTCACGATTCACGTACAGAAAGGTGCGACCCAAGCTCTGATCAGGTTTCAGAGAGTCTGATTCATTCTTTCCGGCTCTATAAGCTTCAATCGATTCATCGGATGTATAGACAGGGTTCTCCGCACTAGCGAGGATGACATTATCAGATTCTACTTGTTCTTTACTCCAGCCCTGAAGGTTCTGGATGTCACTAGCCTTATACCGGAAACCATTAAAGGACACACTATATCCGCTACTCTGAAGCACCGCGGGGCGGGCTTGATTGAGTGCATGGACTTGCTGAGTCGTGTAAGCCAAAGTGATTAGAGTAGCAACAACAAGGATGAGCGCCAAAGAGCGGCACGCCCAGCTAGCCGCATAGGTAATACGCGTGGGTACCTTTCCTTTAAGGGCTTGTCCAATAGGTATAGCTACAGTAAATACACAAGCCACATAATGCAGCAGAAGCATAAGGCCCAACATCCAGCACAACAGAATAAGCTGAACTTTCAGTGTCAAGGCCGCAAAAGCCCACGAATTGTACAGAGCGAGGAATGCATAGAAAAGGGCGTAGAGGCCCAGAATTCCGCCAAGAATAGCAGGCCCTGATTCTAGCAGCTGTGCACTGTAGACACGGTTTAGGGATGCACCATGCAGACGCAGGCGCGCGCTTTTTTTCGTCTGCCGGAATACGGCACCAATCAGAGCCGTACTAAGGGCTAGGCATGTTGCGATAAAGGCATACCCGCCTGGGGTTCCCATGTAGTACCCTGTAATGCTTCGGAGATTGAGAACATCGTATTCCGTTACATGCGCACCATTTTCACGCAGGGTAGTGAGCAACTGGGCACGTTGCTGGTCACTACCGCCATAAAGGTTGTAGAGACCTCGAGCTTCTACAACCTTGCCCGGATTAAGCCTTTTGACCTCAACGCGGTCTTCAGGAGCATAGGAAGGGTATCCCGTTTGCTCCCACCTACGTACAGTATTTTCGGCACCACAGAATTCGAGTACGATACCGTGCCGAGTATCTGACACGTCAAGGGTGCGACGAGCTATAGCGATGCTGTTCTTCTCCGCTTCCTGACACATATTCTCCAGAAATTTGCGAGTATCTACGCCTTCACTGATAGAAGGAATCTGGAGGTTACGGGTATGCCCAAGAGACATCTCCGAGTTGATACTCAGAAGCATGAAGAAGGGGAACACGATGGAGGCGAGGGTCGCCCATAGATAAACTGAGGTGAGGACCGATACATACCGGCCAAATCGGAATCGGCACTTAAGCATGGGGATTCGTTTCTGTCATATGGGCGGGCCGCCTGATAGATTCGCTCAGACGGCCCGCCAAATATTTTGCATATTAGCTTCCTGCATCATCTGCAGGACCATATTGCTAGTACGCTATAAAATATTCAACGTGCTTATTTCTAACAATGGTTGTTATAGTATGCTTCGTTAGTGTGGTTCCAGGAACGAGCAGACGAAGCCCTAGCCGTGGTAAAGGGCTTCTTACATCCGGAGTAAACCCAGTCCCTTCCCCAAACGGTTGCGCTATGCCATTCTTCTTTGTGGTAATAACGAGACCACACGCCCCAGATAGACGAACCATAGTCCCAAGTACCACCACGCACATCAACAACAGTCGCCGCAGCCGGGACAGTTGCGACAGGAGCGGCGGTCAGCGCCGTCGCGCTCAATGCGATAGCGGCAAGAACCTTCTTAACAGGGGTAGCGATGATACCCATTTCTAATCTCCTTCAATAGGTATATCCATATGGTATTGAACTTACACTTTTGCATAAGTTCTTCCTGAGAATATAGACCTTAGCCATCGCTCTCACTAGATACACTACAGTGAAAATATAACCCCCGACACTATAAAATGAGAAGGTTTCACAACGTGGCATAAATTTCATTATTCCAAAGATAGTGACTCGCGCCCTATCCAAAAGAACACCTCAAAGCAATACCGCCCGGTAGCCGGAGGGATAAACCCATCAGCCACCGGGCGGTGATTCATGAAGCTACATTAGCCGCGGTACGCGGGGACCACGGTCAGGTCAGCCTTCTGGAACTTCTTCAGATCCAGGTAACCGCAGTTAGCCATTGCGCGCTTGAGCGCACCGACAATGTTGCTGGTGCCGTTCACGTGGTGCGAAGGACCGTACAGGACTTCCTCCAGGGAGCCGACAACACCCAGCGGGGTGCGCACGCCGCGCGGGAAGTCCAGCGAGTGCGCCTCGTTGCCCCAGTACCAGCCCTGGCCGGGAGCCTCGGATGCGCGAGCCAGCGGAGCACCCAGCATGACAGCGTCAGCGCCCAGTGCGAGAGCCTTCACCATGTCGCCGGAGCGGCCCAGGGAGCCGTCAGCAATCACGTGCACGTAGCGGCCGCCGGACTCATCCAGGTAGTCCGAACGTGCCGCAGCCACGTCGGCGATAGCGGTTGCCATGGGTGCGGAGATGCCCAGGCCCTGGCGGGTGGTCTGTGCGGAACCGCCGCCGAAGCCCACCAGCACGCCGGCTGCGCCGGTACGCATCAGGTGCTTAGCCTGCGAGTAGCCAGCAACGCCACCAACGATGACCGGAACGTCCAGCTCGTAGATGAACTTCTTCAGGTTCAGCGGCTCGTGCGAGGTGGAAATATGCTCAGCAGAGACGGACGCGCCACGGATGACGAACAGCTCAACGCCCGCCTTCACCACGGTCTCGTAGTGCTCCTGGGTGTTCTGCGGGCTCAGGGAGCCTGCAACGACCACGCCGGAGTCACGAATCTCTTCCAGGCGTGCAGTGATCAGTTCCGGCTTAATCGGCTCGGAGTAAATCTGCTGCATGCGGGTGGTTGCGGAGGCAGGGTCCGCCTCGGGCAGCTCGACAATCTCGTCAAGCAGCGGCTGCGGGTCCTCGTAGCGGGTCCACAGGCCCTCGAGGTTCAGCACGCCCAGGCCACCCAGCTTACCCAGTGCAATGGCAGTCGCCGGGGACATGACCGAGTCCATGGGCGCACCAATGATGGGGGTGTCGAACTTGAAAGCGTCAATCTGCCAGGAGGTGTCGACGTCGCGGCGGTCGCGGGTACGACGGGTAGGCACCAGCGCCACATCGTCCAGGGAGTAGGTGGGGCGGGCGTTCTTAGAGAGGCCAATCTGAATTTCAGACATGGGGTGAATCCTTTCGAATTCGGTTTGAGGGGTGCCGCTGGGCGTTATTCGCGCCGATGCCCGCCCGATACCTGAACGGTTATGGGGCGGGCTCAACGGCGCATGGTGTGCACACCATGCGGCGAATCATCGTTGGTGATGCGTTTTATGCGCGGTAGTTCGGTGCCTCAACGGTCATCATGATGTCGTGCGGGTGCGATTCCTTCAGACCTGCGGGGGTGATGCGCACAAACTGACCCTTGTGCTTGAGCTCCTCGATGGTGCGGGAACCGACGTAGAACATGGTCTGGCGCAGGCCGCCTTCGAGCTGGTGAATCACTGCGGAGAGCGGGCCGCGGAAGGGAACCTGACCCTCAATGCCCTCGGGGATCAGCTTCTCTTCGCTGGAGACGTCAGCCTGGAAGTAGCGGTCCTTGGAGAAGGACTTGTGACGGCCACGAGTCTGCATCGCGCCGAGCGAACCCATGCCGCGGTATGCCTTGTACTGCTTACCGTTCATGAAGATCAGCTCACCGGGGGACTCGGTGGTGCCGGCAAGCAGGGAGCCGAGCATCACGGAGTCAGCGCCGGCAACCAGTGCCTTGCCAATCTCGCCGGAGTGCTGCATACCGCCGTCAGCAATCAGCGGCACACCTGCCGGGATAGCTGCCTTAGCGGACTCGTTGATAGCGGTCACCTGGGGAACACCAACACCGGCGATGATGCGGGTGGTGCAGATGGAGCCGGGGCCAACGCCAACCTTCACGCCGTCAGCGCCAGCGTCGATGATAGCCTGTGCGCCCAGGCGGGTTGCAGCCTGGCCACCGATGACGTCCACGTGTGCTGCGGCGGGGTCCTTCTTCAGGCGGGCAATCATGTCGAGCACGCCCTGGGAGTGACCGTTTGCGGTGTCCACGAACAGTGCGTCGACGCCAGCCTCGACCAGGGTCATTGCGCGCTCGTAGCCGTCACCGAAGAAGCCGATAGCGGCGCCGGCACGCAGGCGGCCGTCCTCGTCCTTGGTGGCGTTGGGGTACTGCTCAGTCTTGACGAAGTCCTTGAGGGTAATCAGACCGGCGAGCTTGCCTGCGTCGTCGACCAGGGGCAGACGCTCAATCTTGTTGTGGGACAGCAGCGCGAATGCTTCGTCCTTGGTGACGCTGGGGTGTGCGGTGACCAGCGGCATGGGGGTCATGATGTCGCGAACGCGAATGCCGTCGTAGTCGGAGCGGGAGATGTAGCGGATATCGCGGTTGGTGATGATGCCTTCCAACACGCCCTCTTCGCTGACGACGGGCAGACCGGAGACCTTGTAGTAGCCGCAGACCTCATCGTACTCGGCGATGGTTGCGTCAGCGCCGATGGTGACGGGGTTAATGATCATGCCGGACTCGGAGCGCTTCACGCGGTCAACGTGTGCAGCCTGATCCTCGATGGAGAGGTTGCGGTGGATAACGCCCATACCGCCCAGACGTGCCATAGCGATTGCCATAGCGGAGTCGGTCACGGTGTCCATTGCCGCGGAAATAATGGGGGTGTTCAGGGTGATGCGCTTGGACAGGCGGGTGGAGGTGTCCGCATCGGAGGGGATGACGTCGGTGTTGCCGGGCAGCAGCAGCACGTCATCGTAGGTCAGGCCGGTGAAGCCGAAGGGATCCTCGGACAGAGCGGTGGGAATGGTCATTGTCTACCTTTCGGATGCTGGCTTCATCGGTGAGAAGCTCAGCCTATACGTTGCGTATGTCAAGATGCGGTACGACCCGTCTGCTCGCACCCCACAAGGTGGTTTGAGCGCAAACGGGAGCAGCTTACCTTCTATAGTAAACCGCTAGAGGTTTCTTTGCTGAGAAGCACTCAGAGTAAGCATTCCTCAGCGGGAGGCTGTCGGCAGGTTCTAACGCCCCCGCGAACGCGAGCGCATCCGAGCCTACCGACAGCGAGTGCCCGGTACCGCCTCCATGGTGGAGGGGCGGCACCGGGCACACACACTATTTAGGCTTCTTCAGTTTCTTCGGGCTTCTCAACCACCAGGGTCTCGGTGGTCAGCACCAGAGCCGCGATGGAGGATGCGTTCTGCAGAGCCGAACGGGTCACCTTCACCGGGTCAATCACGCCGGCTTCGATGAGGTCCACGTACTCGCCGGTCTTGGCGTTGAAGCCGTGGCCCACGGGCAGCTCGGAGACCTTGGAGACGATGACGTAGCCGTCTTCGCCCGCGTTCTCAGCGATCCAGCGCAGCGGCTGAACCAGGGCACGGCGAACAATCTGTACACCCACGTTTGCGTCGTGGTTGCCCAGGTCCATGCCGTCCAGTGCCTTCAGCGCGTGAACCAGTGCGGAACCGCCACCGGAGACGATGCCCTCTTCCAGGGCTGCACGGGTGGAGGACACAGCATCCTCGATGCGGTGCTTGCGTTCCTTCGCCTCAACCTCGGTTGCGGCACCGACCTTGATGACACCCACGCCGCCGGCGAGCTTAGCCAGGCGCTCCTTGAGCTTCTCGCGGTCCCATTCGGAATCCACGCGCTCAATTTCGCGGCGCAGCTGCTGCACGCGGTCCTCGATTGCCTCGGGGTCGCCGCCGCCGTCCACGATGGTGGTGTGGGACTTGGTGACGGTCACGCGGCGTGCCGAGCCCAGGTGCTCCAGGGTGACCTGCGGCAGGTCGATGCCGAGCTCGCCGGTCACGACGGTGCCGCCGGTCAGAATTGCCAGGTCCTGCATGATTGCCTTACGGCGGTCACCGAAACCGGGAGCCTTCAGAGCGACCACGTTGATGGTGCCGCGCAACTTGTTCACGACCAGTGCAGAGAGCGCCTCACCGTCAACGTCTTCTGCGATGATGGTCAACGGCTTCTTCGCCTGAACAATCTTCTCGAGCACGGGCATGATTTCTGCAATGGTAGAAATCTTGCCCTGGTAGAGCAGCACGAGGCTGTTCTCCAGCACTGCTTCGCCGCGCTCAGCGTCGGTCACGAAGGAGGGCGAGAGGTAGCCCTTGTCGAACTGCATACCTTCGGTGATGTCCAGCTCAATTTCGGTGGAGGAGCCGTCTTCGATGGTGATGACGCCGTCCTGGCCGACCTTCTCGAAGGCGCGAGCCAGCAGCTCACCAATCTGCTCGGACTGCGCGGAGATAGCGGCAACGTGCGCCACCTCGGGGCCCTGCACGGGGCGTGCGTTCTCGAGCAGGCGTGCGGAAACAGCCTCCACAGCAGCCTCAATGCCGCGCTTGACGTCGGCGGGTGCCGCGCCGCTGGTAACATTGCGCAGGCCCTCGTTGACCAGTGCCTGTGCGAGCACGGTTGCGGTGGTGGTGCCGTCACCGGCTACGTCGTTGGTCTTGGTGGCGACTTCCTTCGCCAGCTGGGCGCCCAGATTTTCGTACGGGTCGTCCAGTTCAATTTCGCGAGCAATGGACACGCCGTCGTTGGTGATGACGGGTGCACCCCACTGCTTGTCGAGCACAACGTTGCGCCCGCGCGGGCCGAGGGTTACCTTGACCGCGTTTGCCAGCTTATCGACGCCAGCCTGCAGGGACTTGCGGGCGGCATCGTTGAATTCAAGCTGCTTAGCCATGTGTTCGCTACTCCTAGTGCGTCACAGAAAGGAAATTTTTAAGGGGCAGATGATAGCTCATGCGCCGTACCGGATGAGCGGTACGGCGCATGAGCATCTGAAAGTATTAGTCGACGATTGCCAGAACGTCGCGTGCGGAGAGAATCAGGTACTCTTCGCCCTGGTACTTAACCTCGGTGCCACCGTAGCGGGAGAACACGACAACGTCGCCTTCCTTGATGTCTACGGGAATGCGGTTGCCCTTCTCATCCACGCGGCCCGGGCCAACGGCGACAACGCGTGCTTCCTGCGGCTTTTCCTTCGCAGTTTCGGGGATGACCAGACCGGATGCGGTGGTCTGCTCAGCCTGCTCGATCTTGATAACGACGCGGTCTTCCAGGGGCTTGATAGCCATAATCGGTTCCTCCGGGTTGTGGATTTACGTTTGATGCGAGACAGCGGCGCAGTGGCGCGCCCAATGACTGTCTCGAGTGTTACCTCAACTCTAGTTTCACCTGTGCTTTCGGTCAAGAAAAACGCCCTTCTGCCGGGGTGTTTCACCGCAAGGCGAACGCTGAGCAAAAAGCTGGGCGAATCGGGCTCCCCACCTACCAAAACCGGCACCCAGTAAAATGAGGAGCATGCCTATTCCCGCATCCCCTTTTACTCCCGCCGCCGAGCTTCCGTTCAGCGCCGAAGCGCTCGCGGCAGCCGATGAGCTCTACCCGTTAGGCTCGGATACGCTCAGCGCCGTTACTTCTTTGCGTTCGCGAGGTTTCAGCCCCGAGGAGTCTGCACAGATTATTTCGCTGGCGCAGGCTCGTACCCGTGCGCGCGCCAAGTTCGGTGAGCGCGCCCGCATCCTCATGCTGACTCAGGAGGCGGCGGAGCAGGCGACCCGCCCGGTGATTGCGCATTATCGCGCCCAGCGTCTGCGCCCGGTTGCCGGCACGGTGGCTGATTTGGGCTGCGGTATTGCGTCGGATTCTGCCGTATATGCGGCGGATCGCGGTGCCGTGGTTGCGGTGGAGTTGGATCCGCTGACGGCTTCTTTTGCGGCGAAGAACCTTGAGTTTTGCCCGCAGGCGCGTGTGTATTCGGGGGATGTGACCGACTATGTGCACGGTGAACTTCTGGACGCAGCCGGTGAGCCGGTGGGCATTGTGTGGATGGACCCGGCACGCCGCGAGTTGCGGGGCGCGAAGAAGGCTCAGACGGAGCGTCTTTTTGATCCGGAGGCGTTCTCTCCCCCGTTCTCGTTCGTGCTGAATCTGGCTCGTACGGGCGTGCCGATGGGCGTGAAGTTGGGCCCCGGTTTTCCGCATGAGGGCATCCCCTCACCCGAAGATATTGCGTCGGAGGCGAACCCCAACCCGCGCGTTGAGGCGGAGTGGATCCAGTCGGAGGGTTCCCTCGCCGAGTTGGTGCTCTGGTTTAACGCGTTGGCTCAGGAGGGGGTGGCTCGCACGGCAACCTCTGTGTATGAAACCCCGGCGCGCGAGCTACCTGCGCAAGAGGCTACCCCCAACGAAGGCTCCACCGAAGGATCCACCGGAGGCACCGCCGAAACCTGCGCCCTACTGCCTCCCTACGAGGCGGTGAGCTTCCGTAGCCCCCTGACGGCGGAAGATGCACAGCAGAGCGTTGAAGTTCCGGCGGCCTTGCCCCAGCCGGGCGAATACCTGTTGGAGCCCGCCCCGGCGATTGTGCGCTCGCACCTGGTCGCTGAGTTTGCGCAGAGTATTGGCGCGCACCTGCTGGATGAGCACCTAGCGTACCTGTGTTCTGCCGAGCCGGTGGAGCATCCGCTGGTTGCCTGCTACGAGGTGCTGGAGGATATTCCCCTGCAGGAGAAGCAGCTGAAGCGTTGGGTACGTGAGCAGGGCTTTACGGCGCTGACGATTAAGAAGCGTGGCGTGGACATTGTTCCGGAACAGTTGCGTGCGCGCCTGCTGGGTTCTGCGGGTTCTAAGCCTTCCAAGAAGAAACAGAAAAAGAACGCTAATTCTTCTTTGGGTGTGCAGGAGCCCTCGTACCGTCCGGCAACGCTGGTCTTTACCCGCATCGGTTCGGGTAGGGATTCACGCCGCATCGGCTGGCATGTGCGCCCGCTCTAACCTCACCAGCCCCGGCCGCCCATCCCTAACTGCCCAGCGCTGATGACCCAGACCCGGCTGCCCAGCCCCGAGGACGGGTTACCGTTCGTGACGATTCATGACGTTTCCGTTCCGGATTCTGCACTCGACAGGGCACCG
>ERZ1674203.1-NODE-1-length-200330-cov-17.320589_pt1 | contig 200330 bp, 148 predicted proteins | sample MGYA00581297_ERZ1674203 | MGnify/ENA primary metagenome ERZ1674203 (study PRJEB41354, sample SAMEA4873349) | human saliva metagenome | biome: human-associated habitat [ENVO:00009003]; feature: mouth environment [ENVO:08000002]; material: saliva material... | reverse complement strand
TTTAAGCGAGATTTATAAATTACTTGGTGTTGTAGATAAAGATGAAGTTCGTTGTTAAGATATGTTCGAATTTGTTTCTAAAAACAAAAGGAAGTGCAAAAACAAATAGAGGATTTAAAACGAGTTGAAACTATGTTATAGTAGAAACATTAACAAACGAAAGGAGCTTTTTTATGAATAAATTTAAGGTAAACATTTCAGGAATGACTTGTACGGGTTGTGAAAAACACGTAGAATCAGCACTTGAAAAGATAGGTGCTAAAAATATTGAGTCTAGTTATCGTCGTGGTGAAGCAGTATTTGAACTGCCCGATGATATTGAGGTTGAAAGTGCAATAAAGGCGATTGATGAAGCAAATTACCAAGCCGGAGAAATTGAAGAAGTATCATCACTAGAAAACGTGGCGTTAATTAATGAAGACAATTATGACCTTCTTATTATTGGTTCTGGTGCTGCTGCCTTTTCTTCGGCAATTAAAGCTATAGAATACGGTGCAAAAGTTGGAATGATTGAGCGTGGAACGGTTGGGGGAACCTGTGTGAATATTGGCTGTGTTCCGTCAAAAACTCTTCTTAGGGCAGGGGAAATCAATCATTTATCAAAAGACAATCCGTTTATAGGTTTACAAACATCCGCTGGAGAAGTGGATTTAGCTAGTTTAATCACGCAAAAGGATAAATTGGTGAGCGAACTTCGGAATCAAAAATATATGGATTTAATTGATGAATATAATTTTGATTTAATTAAAGGTGAAGCAAAATTCGTTGATGCTAGTACGGTTGAGGTCAATGGGACAAAGTTATCTGCAAAACGCTTTTTAATTGCAACAGGTGCATCGCCTTCGTTGCCCCAAATTTCAGGACTTGAAAAAATGGACTATTTAACTAGTACAACACTTCTTGAGTTAAAGAAAATACCAAAACGATTAACTGTAATTGGTTCAGGATACATTGGAATGGAGCTTGGACAACTATTTCATCATTTAGGTTCAGAAATAACGCTTATGCAAAGAAGTGAGCGACTTTTAAAGGAGTATGATCCTGAGATTTCAGAGTCAGTTGAAAAAGCGTTAATTGAACAGGGTATAAACCTTGTCAAAGGGGCAACTTTTGAGCGTGTTGAACAAAGTGGAGAGATAAAAAGGGTTTACGTAACAGTAAATGGCAGTAGAGAAGTCATTGAATCAGATCAGTTACTTGTTGCCACTGGAAGAAAACCAAATACGGATTCTTTAAATTTAAGTGCAGCAGGTGTTGAAACTGGAAAAAATAATGAAATCCTGATCAATGATTTTGGTCAAACAAGTAATGAAAAGATTTATGCGGCAGGAGATGTGACTTTAGGACCACAATTTGTATATGTAGCAGCCTATGAAGGTGGAATTATTACTGATAATGCTATTGGTGGATTAAACAAAAAAATAGATTTATCGGTAGTTCCTGCTGTTACGTTTACGAATCCGACGGTTGCAACGGTTGGTTTAACAGAAGAACAAGCAAAAGAGAAAGGGTATGATGTGAAGACATCTGTATTACCTTTAGATGCTGTTCCAAGAGCAATTGTAAACCGTGAAACAACCGGTGTATTTAAACTAGTAGCAGATGCAGAAACACTAAAAGTATTAGGGGTTCATATTGTATCTGAAAATGCAGGAGATGTCATCTATGCAGCATCATTAGCTGTTAAATTTGGCTTAACGATAGAAGATTTAACAGAAACCCTAGCGCCATATTTAACAATGGCTGAAGGGCTAAAATTAGTTGCACTTACGTTCGATAAAGATATTTCGAAATTATCTTGTTGTGCAGGCTAAGGGAACTTTTTTACAACTCCCTATTCAACGATGTCGAAAGTAAATATAGTGCCGAAAATAAATAGTGGTATTGGCAGTCTGAGAAAACCGCTCGGTAACGCAGGACGCGTTGAGGGTGGGGCTTTCTCAGGCTGCCGCGCTATTCACAGGTATTTTTACAGGTATTTTAGAGATACCCCAGCTGTACATTATTCGAAATAATCTTCTAAAAATATAGTTCTTTAGAAAATCTTCGAGAACATATTCGGTATGATAGGTGTAGATACACCATCTCAACACCCCGATCTCAACACCTCGATGGGAGAGAGTCGTTATGGCAGAACACGAAAGCCACGCACCGCAGGAAGCAACCGCGCAGGAAGCTTCCGCGGGTGCGCGTCATGGTTCCGAACACCACAGTTTCGAACGTCATGGTTCCGAAGACTCGGTGGAACAACGTCACCGTAAGATTCTCGTCTTCGCCCACGTGGGGCGCAAAGAAGCACGAGATGCCGCCCGACAGGCATGCACCCAGCTCTACGAAGCGGGACTCGCGCCCGTCATGACTCGCTCCGATCTGGAGACCCTGAGTGAAAACTGGGACGAGCCCGTCCCCGTGCAGGTCGTCCACGAATCCGTGGCGCTCATCGATATTGAACTCGGCGTGGTGCTCGGTGGTGACGGTTCGATTCTTCGCGCCGCAGAAATGGTGCGCCGAACCAGTGTTCCGCTCATCGGTGTGAACCTAGGGCACGTCGGCTTCCTCGCCGAATCCGAAGAGAGCGACCTGACCGAAACCGTTCGCTGCATCGTCAACAACGAATACACCGTTGAAGAACGCATGGCAATCGACGTGGAAGTCTGGAACGACGGCAAGCGCGTGCACAGCGACTGGGCGCTGAACGAAGCCAGTGTTGAAAAGGGCAACCGCGAAAAAATGATTGAAGTCATTATCGAGGTGGACTGCCGCCCGCTCAGTAGCTTCGGATGCGACGGCGTGGTCATGGGAACCCCCACCGGCTCGACCGCCTACGCTTTCTCCGGTGGCGGCCCGGTCGTCTGGCCCGAAGTTGAAGCAATTCTCATGGTGCCGCTCTCGGCTCACGCGCTCTTCGCGCGCCCGCTGGTAGCAGCGCCGACCTCCACCCTGGCGGTAGAAATGATGCCCGGAAACGGAGCCTCCGGTGTGCTTTGGTGCGATGGCCGCCGAACCGTAGAGCTGGACCCCGGCTCCCGTATTGAGGTGCGACGCTCCGAAAAGTCGGTGCTGCTCGCCCGTATTCACCCGGCTCCCTTCTCTGAGCGACTGGTGCGTAAATTTGAGCTTCCGATCCGTGGCTGGCGTGGCCCGCAGGACACCGAGAAGCACTAAAGAAAAGGAATGAACGTTCGTGATTGAGGAAATCCATATTCGAGACCTCGGCATCATCACCGATGCGAGGCTCCCCCTCGAACCCGGATTCTCCGTGCTGACCGGTGAAACCGGCGCAGGTAAAACCATGGTCGTCACCGCCCTCGGCATGCTCCTGGGTGCCCGATCCGACGCATCCAGCGTGCGTAACGGCGCTAAGAGCGCCCTCGCCGAAGCAGTGATTCGCCTGCCCCACGGGCACCGCGCCCTCGAGCTTGCCGAAGAAGCCGGAGGCACCGCCGAAGACATTGACGAACAGACCTCCGAGCTGCTTCTGGCACGCACCGTCAACGCCTCGGGACGCTCCCGCGCCCACGTCGGCGGTTGCTCCGCACCCATCGGAACCCTGTCTCAGATTGGTCAGACTCTTGTTGCAGTCCACGGCCAGTCCGATCAGCTGCGCCTCAAATCAGCGGCAGAGCAGCGCCAGTCCCTCGACCTGTACGCCGGCGAAGAGCTCTCCAACCTGCTGGAGAAGTACCGTGAAAACTACGAGCGATACCGCGCCGCCGCCGCAGAGCTGAAGGAAGTACGCGAAAACTCGCGCGCACGAGCCCTCGAAGCGCAGACCCTGCAGGGTGCCCTCGAAGAAATCAGCGCCGTCAACCCGCAGGCGGGTGAAGAAGAAGAGCTCAAAGCCGAAATGGTGAAGCTCATGAACGTTGAAGCGCTACGCATTGCGTCGGCAACCGCCTCCGCGGCGCTCAGCGGTAGCGAATACTCCACCGGCGACGAGCAGAGCGTCATGAGCCTGCTCGATGCAAGCCGCTCCGCGCTACAGGCACAGGCAGACGCTGACGAAGAGCTTGCCTCCCTCGCGGTGCGCGTCAACGAACTGTTGATTCTTGCCACCGATATCTCCTCGGAGCTGTCCTCCTACATGGCCTCCCTGGATGTTGAAGGCCCCGAACGTCTGGCGCAGGTGCAGACTCGCCGCGCCCAGCTGGCGACCCTCACCCGCAAGTACGGTGCCGATATTGCCGAGGTCCTCGAATGGGCCGAAGAATCCCGTGCACGCCTCGAGACCCTGGTGGATGACCCGCAGCGACAGGAAACCCTGGAAACCGAGCTGGTACAGCTACGCAAGGTGCTTGGTGCCCAAGCAGAAGAGCTGACCGCCCTGCGCCGTGCCGCCGCGCAGAAACTGGCGGACGCCGTCAGTGAGGAGCTCACTGCTCTTGCCATGCCGAACGCCTCCCTGGTCGTGGAAGTTGCCGAAGCCGAAAAGTTCTCGGTACACGGCCGAGACACCGTGACCTTCATGCTGGCGCCCCACCGAACCGCCGTGCCGCGCCCGCTCGGTAAGGGCGCCTCCGGCGGCGAGCTCTCCCGCGTGATGCTCGCCCTGGAGGTAGTGCTTGCCGAAGTGGACCCCGTACCCACCTTCATCTTCGACGAGGTGGACTCCGGCGTGGGCGGTAAGGCCGCTATCGAAATCGGTCGCCGCCTCGCCATGCTCGCCCGACACGTGCAGGTTCTAGTGGTCACCCACCTGCCGCAGGTTGCAGCTTTCGCGGACCAGCACATCCTCGTGCTGAAAAACGATGACGCGTCCCTCTCAAAGGTCAAGGTACTTTCCGAAGAGGAACGCGTGGTGGAACTTGCGCGAATGCTCTCCGGACACGATCAATCAGAATCAGCGCGAGAGCACGCCCGAGAGCTGCTGGCCGCCGGTCGAGAAGTGCCCCAGGGGCGCTGAAACTGACGGCAAACCGGCAGGGAAAAGCATGAGGAAAGTGCTGGCAAAAGCGCCGAAAGGCGGCATCTTTCGCACCAAAGACCATCAAAGGGGCTGAAGTGCGAGAGCATGCCTCGGAAAGTTGTCGGTGTAGCCCGTGCCGGTGACCAGCAGCGGCGCATGGAGCCCAGAGGATGTGAGATACTCTGTGAATGCTCCTACACCTGCTTCTACACGGCGCGGCGGGAATAATAAATCCCCGGCTCCGTTTACAGTGGTGATAAGGACAAATAGGGGAGGGAAAGCCGCCTGAGAGAATCCTCTCGCGGCAAAACCCTCTGCTTGGATAGCAGACAAGAAAATGGTAGGCTTGAATTCCGTGGTGAATGAAAAAAATAACGCTCTGAACGCGTCCTCTAACGACAAGGTAACCCGCCAGATTTTCGTGACCGGCGGCGTTGCATCTTCTCTCGGTAAGGGCCTGTCGGCCTCTTCCCTCGGTCAGCTTCTTCGCGCACGTGGCCTCTCTGTGACCATGCAGAAGTTCGACCCCTACCTGAACGTCGACCCCGGTACGATGAACCCCTTCCAGCACGGTGAAGTCTTTGTCACCGACGACGGTGCTGAAACCGACCTCGACATCGGACACTACGAGCGCTTCCTGGACGAGAACCTCGACCAGTCCGCTAACGTGACCACCGGCCAGGTCTACTCCTCCGTCATCGCAAAGGAACGCCGCGGCGAATACCTCGGTGACACCGTCCAGGTCATCCCTCACATTACCGACGAAATCAAGGCCCGCATGCGTCACGCAGCGGAAATTGACAACGCACCCGACATCATCATCACCGAAATCGGTGGTACCGTCGGCGATATCGAGTCCCTGCCCTTCATGGAAGCAGCACGCCAGGTACGCCGCGATGTTGGCCGCAAGAACGTCTTCTTCCTGCACGTCTCCCTGGTGCCCTTCATCGGCCCCTCCGGCGAGCTCAAGACCAAGCCGACCCAGCACTCCGTCGCAGCACTGCGCGGCCTGGGCATCCAGCCTGACGGCCTGATCCTGCGCTGTGAGCGTGAGGTCCCCGTATCGCACCGTACCAAGATCGGTAACGCATGCGACGTGGACAGCGACGCAGTCATCTCCTGCGCCGACGCACCCAGCATCTACGACATCCCCAAGACCTTGCACAGCCAGAAGCTCGACGACTACATCCTCGACTACTTCGGCATTGAGGCTCCCGCACCGGACTTCACCCAGTGGGACCGCCTGCTCGACGCAGTGCACCGCCCCGCCGCAGAGGTCAACGTTGGCCTGGTCGGTAAGTACATCGACCTGCCCGACGCATACCTGTCTGTCTCCGAGGCTCTGCGCGCCGGCGGCTTCGCAAACAACGTGAAGGTCAACATCAAGTGGGTTGCAGCCGACCTGTGCGCAACCGACGAAGATGCAGACCACCAGCTGCGCAACATGGACGCAATCCTCGTGCCCGGCGGCTTCGGCATCCGCGGCCTGGACGGCAAGATCGGCGCCCTCAAGTACGCACGTGAGCACAAGATCCCGACCCTGGGTATCTGCCTCGGCCTGCAGTCCATGGTCATCGAGTACGCACGCAACGTACTGGGCCTGTCAGAAGCATCCTCCACCGAGTTCGATCCGGAAACCTCCGTACCGGTCATTGCAACCATCGAAGAGCAGAAGCAGTTCGTCGAAGGTGCAGGCGACCTGGGCGGCACCATGCGCCTGGGCCTGTACAAGGCAAACCTGGTTCCCGGCTCTCAGGTTGCTAAGGCGTACGGTGCAACCGAGGTTGCAGAGCGTCACCGCCACCGCTACGAGGTGAACAACGAGTACCGCGAGCAGCTTGAAGAAGCAGGCCTGCGCATCTCCGGTACCTCCCCGGACTCCTCGCTGGTCGAGTACGTGGAACTGCCCGCAGAGGCACACCCCTACTACGTGGCAACTCAGGCACACCCCGAGTACCGCTCGCGTCCGACCCGCCCGCACCCGCTCTTCTCCGGCCTGATTAAGGCTGCTCTGGAGCGCCGCGGCGCCTAACAGCTAGGCACAAACGTTCAGCATCCCGCTCACCCCGCGCAGGGGAGAGCGGGATGCTTTCATTTAAACCTGAACATGCCTTATTCCGTGCCCGTACCTGACGCGCCAAACGTAGCGGGGCTAAGAAGCCGCCTACAATGAAAGAATGAGCAACAACCAGCAGATTATTGATGCACCCTCTGAACGCACCATCCGCACCCGCACCGTGAAGTACAGCGGCTACGTAATCGAAACGACCGTTGAAGAGTACGAACTCAACGAAAACACCGTGCTGACCCGCGACGTCGTGGAAATGCCCGGCGCCGTCGCCGTGGCGGTCCTCAACGACAACAACGAATTGCTGATGCTCAACCAGTACCGCCACCCGGTGCGTATGAACCTCTGGGAAGTACCCGCAGGACTGCTCGACATCGACGGTGAAGACCCCCTGGTCGCCGCGCAGCGCGAACTTGCCGAAGAGGCAGACCTGCAGGCAGACACCTGGAACGCACTGACCGACTACTTCAGCAGCCCCGGCGCAACCAGCGAAGCAGGCCGCGTCTACCTGGCGCGTAACCTCTCGGAACTGCCCGCCGAAGAACGTAGCGAACGCACCGACGAAGAAGCAGAAATGACCTACCGCTGGGTGCCCCTCGCCGAGGCAGTACAGCTGGTGCTGGGCGGAAAGGTTCATAACGCGCTCGCTATCCAGGCGGTACTCGCCACCTACGCGGCGGCGCAGAACAACTTTGAAGGTCTGCGCCCCGCCGAGGGCGGCTGGGAGTTCCACCCCTACATGGGACAGCGCCGCGAAAAGCCGGAGAACTTCCGCAACCACTAAGAACCGAACGTAGGGCGGGGGAGTAGTCTCGCCTACGGCAAACCCAAACGTCAAGAGGCCCAAATATCAACAGAACCGGCAGAGGAGATAGCGTGAAGCAGGCAAAAAGTACGGTGAGCAAGACACCCCGCGGCGCGGGTCTGCTCGGCGTGCCCTCTTCTGCTGGTTCCTCCATGCTGGGTTCTTCTGCCCTGGGTGCTTCCCACCAGGAGGCACAGACCCCGCTCCAGAAAGCCGTTGACCAGTACCTCATCCACCTGCGCGTGGAACGAGGAAGCAGCGAGCACACCATCGCCTCCTACGCGCGTGATTTGCGACGATACAGTGCCTACATGGCGACCCTCGGCGTCATCGACCCCGAACGCATCACCACCGCGCAGGTACGCTCCTTCATGCGGGAACTCGCCGCCCCCACCGTGCCCCTTGCCGGATTTGACGCAGGGGAGAAGAATAAGCAGAACGCGCAGGAATCTCAGGAAGCACAGGAAGAAGCCGCAGAATCGCTGGCACTGATGATCGCTTCCGAATCGGGGCGAGGTACTGGAAACGGGCGTGCCGGGCAGCCGGAGAAAGCCGGGGCGCCAGAAAAAGAAGCGCCAACCGCTGAAGGGGCACCGAACCTGCCCCTGCCCTTGGGTCCGAACTCCATCGCCCGCACCATGGCGGCAGTCCGCGGAGCACACGCCTTCTGGGTCTCCGCGCTCATTGTGCCCACCGACCCGGCGGCACCGGTCACCCCGCCCAAGAACGTTAAACGCCTACCCAAAGCAGTCAGCGTAGAAGACATCCAGCGGCTACTCGCCCTACCCGACCGTGAAACCGCCACCGGGCTACGCAACCGAGCCATCCTCGAATTCCTCTACGCCACCGGCGCGCGCGTAAGCGAAATGCTCAATGCCGATATCGACGACGTGCACTTCGAAGGAACCCTCACCGATGAAGAGGGCAACCAGATTACTCTGCCCGGCTACGTTCGACTCTTCGGCAAAGGAAATAAAGAACGACTCGTACCCATCGGTAGCTACGCCCAAAAAGCAATCCAAGACTACCTGGTGCGTGCCCGCCCTTCCCTCGTAGCGCACGGTAAAGGCACCGCCGCGCTCTTCGTCAACGGACGAGGCGGCAGACTCGGACGCCAAGGCGCCTGGCTCATCCTCAAAGAAGCCGCCGAAGCCGCCGGGCTCAGCTCCGACTTCTCACCGCACTCCATGCGCCACAGCTTCGCAACGCACCTGTTGCAGGGCGGAGCCGATATTCGCGTGGTGCAAGAACTGCTCGGGCACGCTTCCATCGCCACCACTCAGGTGTACACCAAGGTTACGCCCGAGGGGCTCATGGAGGTGTACCGCATGGCGCATCCGCGTGCTCACGAACGGGGATAAAACCCCGTCAATCCGCGGAACAGCCGCTCTTGAGGTAACCTTATAGACAACGCTTAAACTTTAAAACTTCGAATTCATTGATGAAGGTGAACCATTGACTGAAGCTCAGGCTCAAGAACTCGGCCCCACCGGTCGACCCCTGCGCGTATACCCCGACCCGGCTCCGCTGAGCAGCCACGGTCCCGCCCGCATTATCTCTATGGTGAATCAGAAGGGCGGCGTGGGTAAGACCACCTCCACCATTAACCTGGGCGCGGCGCTGGCAGAATGCGGCCGTAAGGTGCTGCTGGTCGACTTCGACCCGCAGGGTGCTCTCTCCGCCGGTTTCGGTGCGAACCCGCACGAACTGGACCTGACCGTCTACAACGTCATGATGGACCGCAAGGTCGACATCAAGGACGTCATCCTGCCTACCGGCGTGGAGAACATCGACCTGCTGCCCGCCAACATTGACCTCTCCGCAGCTGAAGTTCAGCTGGTCAACGAAGTGGCTCGCGAGCAGGTTCTCGCCTCGGCACTGCGCAAGGTCCGTGACGAATACGACGTCATCCTCATCGACTGCCAGCCCTCCCTGGGCCTGCTGACCGTCAATGCACTGACCGCTTCCGAAGGGGTCATCATTCCGCTGATTTGTGAGTTCTTCGCGCTGCGCGCCGTCGCACTGCTGGTCGACTCCATCGAGAAAGTTCAGGATCGACTGAACCCCGACCTCGAAATCTCCGGCGTACTTGCCACCATGTTCGATGCGCGCACCATCCACTCCAAGGAAGTTCTGGCACGCATCGTGGACGCATTCGGCGACAAGGTCTTCGACACCGTCATCAAGCGCACCGTGAAGTTCCCGGACGCATCGGTGTCCGCTGAGCCGATTCTCAGCTACGCCTCCAGCCACCCCGGCGCGGAAGCATACCGCCAGGTGGCACGCGAACTGATCTACAAGGGCGGCGCACGCTAAAGCCCCCACACCTATACGCCCTCTGCTGAGGTGATTCTCACCCTTGAGTCACACCGGCAGAGGGCGTATAATTGTGTGGATTCTAAAGACCCCGCACACTGCTTACGCCGAAAAAGTAGGCGAAGTAAAAGCCGCATCTGAGACGGCACCAACAAAGCCGGGGAGAATAAACCTAAGGAGAATAGGTCGTTTATGACCACGAACGTCGCTGCCGTGAGGGTACCGACACCGAACGCAGACACCGCCGCGAACGCCCGGACTGAGGGCCGCGGCCTGCAGAACCCGGAACGCGGTTTCACCCTCACCCTCAGTAATTTTGAGGGTCCCTTTGATCTTCTACTGACCCTGATTTCGCGCCGCAAACTCGACATTACCGAGGTGGCGCTCGCAGAGGTCACCGACGAGTTCCTCGCATACCTGCACGCCCTCTACGCTGAAGGCACCGAACGCGCACTCGACGAAGCCAGTGAATTTCTGGTCACCGCCGCAACCCTGCTGGAACTCAAAACCGCACGCCTGCTCCCGCAGCATCGTGAACCTCTCGAAGAGGATGTTGCACTGTTGGAGGCACGCGACCTGCTTTTCGCCCGTCTGCTGCAATACCGCGCCTACCGCGAAGTTGCCGATATTTTTGCTGAACGCTGGGCGCAAGAAGCACAGCGTTTTCCCCGCGCGGTAGCCCTCGAAGAACGATTTGCCCAGGCACTTCCCGAGTTGGTCTTCACCGGAGGCGCCGAAGAGTTCGCCCGCATCGCCGCAGCAGCGCTGAGCCGAACCCCCAAAGAGCCCGAACCGGAACCCGAAGAAATCGTTGAAGAACTCAACGAGCACCTGCACGTTCAGCTAACCACCATCGCGGCTGAAGAACACTACATTTTGCACAGCCTGCTCGATACCGCGGCGCGGGAACTGAGCTTCGCCGAACTGGTTCAAGGATCCGGCGAACTAGAAATCGCGGTGGTTCGTTTTCTCGCCCTGCTTGAGCTCTACAAAGAAGGCGCCCTGCACGTGGAACAGGACGCACCGCTCGGAGCTATTCGGGTACGTGCGAGCGCGAGCGCGGCACAGTTCGTAATCCGCGAAGAAACAGGCACCCCGCACGAAACCAGCGAAGCACCTGAATCACCCGAATCACCCCAAGTGAACGAATCTGCGAACGAATCTGAAGCTAACACGGAACCGGTAGAGGAGGAGTATGAGTAATCACGGCTCACGCTTTGACCGTGAATTCACCCCTGACGACCTTGCCATCGTGAATATGGGCTACTGGGATCCGAACGCAGACGAGGATTCGGAACAGGCAGACTCGGCGCCGGTAGAGGCGGTAGAGGCCGAGATATCAAAGCCTGCTGAGGCGGACGCTGAGCCGGCTGAGCACGAGGTAGCGGCAGCTCCTCTGGAGGCTGAGATTCCCGAAGATGCTGAGGTTACCGAAGAAGCTGAGGTTCCCGAAGAAGCTAAGGAGGCTGAAGCCGCTGAAACGGTAGAGGACTTCGATGGTTCCGACATTTCCGACAGCTCCGAGGAATCGCAGGAAACTGCATCCCGCGAGTCGGAGAAACCGGCAAAGATTCCGGCGGGAGGCCCCTCCACCGCACCCAGCGTGGCGGTCGATGCCGAAGCCGAATTCTCGAAGGTCGAGGCAATCCCCGGTGGCGTCAAAAGCGCCATTGAAGCGATCCTCGCCGTTGCCGAAGCGCCCGTGAGCGTGCGTGAACTCTCCGCCGCTCTCATCGTCAGCGAACGCGCTGTTGAGCACGCGCTCGACCAGCTGTACCGCGAGTACAACGGCGAAGAAAGCGGCTACGGAGAAGACGAAAACCGGGTAGCGCCCGAACCGCGCGGATTCCAGCTGCGGAACATCGCAGGAGGCTGGAAGCTCTACGCCCGCGACGACTTCGCCCCCTGGGTGGCACGCTTCGTGACCCGCTCCAAGAGCGCGACGCTGAGCAAGCCCGCCTACGAGACGCTCGCTGTGATTGCCTACCAGCAGCCGGTGACCAGGGCGAGGGTAGCCTCCATTCGAGGCGTAAACGCGGACGCGGCAATCCGTCAGCTACTGCAACGGCAGCTGATTCGTGAAGCAGGGCGAGAAGCCGGAAGCGGCGCGACCCTCTACGAAACCACGGAGCTGCTGCTGGCGAAGCTCGGGTTGAACTCCCTGGAGGAGCTACCGGCGCTTGCACCCTTCCTGCCCGATGACACGGAAGCCGCAGTGCTTGCCGAGGGCAACGACTAAGACGAATCAATAAGACGAAGGAACGTTCGGGAAAATCCTGAAACGTTCGCACTATACGACAGAAAAGAGAAGAACACCATGGCATATGGAAACTCCTCCCGCGGCGGCCGCTCTGCATCCGGTCGCCCCCAGAACTCCCGCGGTGGCCGTCCCGGCGCCGCTCGTCCCGGCCAGGGCGGTAAGCCCGGCGCTAAGGGCGCCTCCGCACGCGGCGGTCGTTCCGGCGCACCGAAGAGTGGCGCAGGCAAGGGCGGCGCAAAGGGCTTCGGCGAGAAGAAGTTCGGTGACAAGAAGTTTGGCGAGAAGAAGTTCGGCGCAGGCCGCGCAGGTTCCGGCCGAGGCCGCGGCACCGAACTGCCCAAGCGCGAACGCCGCGCACCGGGCCGCCCCTACCGCTCCGGCGAAGCTTTCGCAAACGAGCGTGGCGAATACCGCGTCAGCAACTACGCTGGTCCGCACCGCCCCCGCCGCCCCCGCAACGCCCCGGTAGACCACTACGAGTTCTACGACCACGACGGCGTGCGCCTGCAGAAGCTGCTGGCTCAGGCCGGTGTGGCATCCCGCCGCGTCTGCGAAGAAATGATTACCGAAGGCCGCGTCACCGTCAACGGTGAAGTCGTGACCGAGCTGGGCGTGCGCGTGGACCCCTCCAAGGTGACCGTGCAGGTGGACGGCATGACCGTTCAGACCAACGACAAACTCGTCTACATGGCATTCAACAAGCCCGCCGGCGTGGTCTCCACCATGGAAGATCCCGAAGGTCGCCCCTGCATCTCTGACTTCCTGCGTTCCTCCATGAGCGAGCGCGTGTTCCACGTGGGCCGCCTGGACGTCGAAACTGAGGGTCTGCTGCTGCTGACCAACGATGGTGAACTGGCGAACCGCCTCACCCACCCCTCCTACGAGGTGCCCAAGACCTACCTGGTGCAGGTTCCCGGCCCCATGGAGCCCGGCGTCGGCGCAGCCATGAAGAAGGGCATTCGCCTGGAAGACGGCGTGACCCGCGTGGACGAGTTCAAGCTGGTGGACTCCACCCCCGGCCACGTGCTCGTTGAGGTGACCATCCACTCCGGTAAGAACCGCATCGTGCGCCGCCTCTTCGACGCCGTCGGCTACCCGGTCGAGCGCTTGGTCCGCGTTGAAATGGGCCCGATCCGTATCGGTTCGCAGAAGCAGGGTACCGTCCGTAACCTCTCCAAGGTCGAGATCGGTCACCTGCTCGCTTCGGTGGACATGTAATAACGCTAAGGAGTTGTCATGAGCTTGCCCGCTGAGCTTTCCGCATCTGAGCTGCCCATCGACTCAACACTGACCGGACCGGTGCTCATTATCGGCTCGGGTCTGCTGGGTGCCTCCATTGGTTTGGGGTTGCGTGCGGCAGGATGCGAGGACGTGTACGTCCAAGATATTTCACCCACCGCCGAGGCTGTGGCGCAGGATATCGGTGCCGGTACAAGCTTCTCCACCCTGTCGGAGGAGGAACGCGCCGCGTTCGCCCCGCAGCTGGTGGTGGTGGCTGCGCCTCCGGATAGTGCCGGTGCCGTGTGCGCTCGCGCGTTGAACACCTATGCGCCTCGACCGGAGGCGGGCTACCCCGGCGCCGTGGTGACGGATGTTGCCTCGGTGAAGGTGCAGCCGCTGGCTGATGTGCTTGCCTCGGGTGCGGATGCGTCCCGTTACGTGGGTTCGCATCCGATGGCTGGACGTGAGAAGTCTGGCCCGGTGGCTGCTCGCGGTGAGCTGTTCCAGGCGCGTCCGTGGATCATCTGCGAGCACAATTCGGTTCGCCCCGAGTGTGTGCGTCTGGTGCGTTCTGTGGCGGTGGAGCTGGGCGCGATTGTGACTTCTCTGGGCGTTGAGGAGCATGATCAGACGGTTGCCCTGATTTCTCATGTGCCGCAGGCGATGAGCTCGCTGTTGGCTTCGCGTCTGCAGGACACTCCGCTGTATGCGCTGTCCCTGGCGGGTCAGGGTTTGCGCGATACGGTGCGTATTGCGGCTTCAGACCCGACGCTGTGGGTGCAGATTTTTGCGGCGAACGCTGACCCGATTGTGCAGACTCTCTACGGTGTGCGTGATGACCTGAACCGCCTCATCGCGACGCTGGAGAACCCGACGGCTTCCGGCGCTCGCCTGGATTTGGCGCAGCTGATGAGCGAAGGCAACGCGGGCGTGAGCCGTATTCCGGGTAAGCACGGTACTGCCCCCGCCGCGTTCGCAAAGATGACGGTGCTGGTGGACGACACCCCCGGCACGCTGGCTCGTTTGCTTGCCGAGATTGGTGAGTTGGGTGCGAACCTTGAGGATTTGCGTCTGGAGCACTCGACGGGTGCCCCGGTGGGTATGGCTGAAATCTCGGTCAATCCGTCTATTCATGAGGCGCTGGTCCGCGATTTGTCGGCTCGCGGTTGGCGTGTTGTGAAGTAGAGTTAAAGCTGTATTTTCCGGCATAAAGTTTGAGACGAATTTGAAGGAGTGCTGATGCACGAGAACCCTAAACTGACGATTGCTATTGACGGTCCCTCCGGTTCCGGTAAGTCGTCTGTGTCTAAGGAAGTTGCACGCCACTTTGGTCTGGCGTACCTGGACACCGGTGCAATGTACCGTGCCGCAACCTACCGTGTGCTGGAACTTGGCGTTGACCTGAACGACGCTGAGGCGATCGCGAAGGCTGTCGAGGAGATGCCCCTGGTGTTCGGTACGAACATTAAGGAAGAAGAGATTCTGATGGGCTCGACCGATATCCGTGAGGAGATTCGTAGCGAGCGCATTTCTTCGGCCGTTTCTGCTGTGGCTTCGGTTCCGGCGGTTCGTGAGCACCTGATTGGCCTGCAGCGCTGGATGATTAACCACGCTATTAACGGCATGGTCGCTGAGGGCCGCGACATCACCACCGTGGTTGCTCCCGATGCTGATGCGCGCATCCTGCTGACTGCTTCTGAAGAGGTGCGCATGGCGCGCCGCGGCCTGGAGAACGCGGAGAAGTCCGGCGCTTCGGGTGACTTGAGCAAGCAGATCGCTGAGCGTGATGCGAAGGATTCGAAGGTCAATAACTTTATGAAAGCTGCCGAGGGCGTGACCCTGGTGGACAGCTCGGATCTTGATTTTAATGCGACGGTCTCTGCAGTGATTAACGCTGTGAATGACCAGTTGAAGGCGAAGCGCGCGGGCTAGGCCCCGCCGAAACGCTGGGGGAGTGGTGCATCCGCTCCCGATAAGACGTTGAGCCGCGCTCGCGTGCTGACCCTCGGGTTGGGCGTGGGGCGGGTAGAGAAAGGAATGCGCATGGCTGAGGACGCTATCCGCGACGATTACGAAGATAAGTACCTGGGCGGTGGCGAGGACGACGTTATCGAGCGCCTCGCTGAGATTGATGATGAGACCGCTGATCAGCGTGCTCAGGCTCTTCTTGAGGGTCTTGAGGACTACGACCTGGATGAAGAGGACCGCGCCCTGCTGGGTGCTTGGGGCTTCGACATTGAGGATGAGGAAGAGCAGCTCGCTGATCCGGTAGTGGCGATTGTTGGCCGCCCGAACGTGGGTAAGTCGACCATCATTAACCGTATTCTGGGCCGCCGTGAAGCGGTGGTTGAGGATAAGCCGGGTGTGACTCGTGACCGCGTGTCCTATAAGGCTGAGTGGCTGGGTAAGAGCTTCACCCTGGTTGATACCGGTGGTTGGGAGTCTGACGCTCGCGGTATTGATGCTCAGGTTGCTGAGCAGGCTGAGATTGCTGTGGAGCAGGCCGATGTTGTGGTCCTGGTGGTGGATGCCCGCGTGGGTGTGACCGCTTCGGACGAGCAGATCGTGCGTATGCTACGCCGCGTGAAGAAGCCGATCATTCTGATTGCTAACAAGATTGACGACGCTCACCTGGAGCCGGAGATTTATAACCTCTGGTCGCTGGGTATGGGTCAGCCGTTCCCGGTGTCGGGTCTGCACGGTCGTGGCCTGGCGGATGCTCTGGACGAGATCCTTGAGGTCATGCCGGAGCACTCGCAGTTTGCTCAGCCGGAGGCGCTGGGTGGCCCGCGTCGTGTGGCTCTGGTGGGTCGCCCGAACGTGGGTAAGTCGTCGCTGCTGAATAAGCTGGCTGGTTCTGAGCGTGCCGTGGTGAATGACCTGGCTGGTACGACTCGTGACCCGATTGACGAGATTATTGAGCTGGGCGGCTACCCTTGGCGTTTTGTGGATACCGCGGGTATTCGCCGTCGCCAGCACATGGCTAAGGGTGCGGAGTTCTACTCTTCGCTGCGTACTCAGACTGCTCTGGAGCGCTCTGAGGTTGCCGTGGTGCTGTTGGATGTTTCCGAGCCGATCTCTGAGCAGGATGTGCGTATCGTGCAGACCGTGATTGATTCGGGTCGTGCGATGGTCCTGGCATTCAATAAGTGGGATACCCTCGATGAGGACCGCCGCTACATGCTTGAGCGCGAGATTGAGCGCGACCTGGCGCACGTGCAGTGGGCTCCTCGCGTGAACATTTCGGCGAAGACCGGCTGGCACAAGGACAAGCTGGTGCCCGCCCTGGAGCACTCGCTGGAGTCGTGGGATTCGCGTATTCCGACCGGTCGCCTGAACGCGTTCCTGGGCGAGATTGTTGCCGCGCATCCGCACCCGCTGCGTGGTGGTAAGCAGCCGCGTATTCTCTTCGGTACTCAGGTGTCTTCGCGTCCGCCGAAGTTCGTGCTGTTTACTACCGGTTTCTTGGATCCGGGTTACCGTCGCTTCATTATGCGTCGTCTGCGTGAGACTTTTGATTTCACGGGTACTCCGATTGAGATTTCGATGCGTGTGCGTGAGCGCCGCTCCCTGGGTGAGCGTCAGAGCGCGAAGGCTAAGAAGGGTAAGGGCGGCCGCCGCTAGTAGCGGGGTGTCTGCTTGATGCCGTGTTGCTGGGCTGGCCCCTTGCTAGGCTGGCTCTTGTTAGGTTTGGCCCCCGCGCGCTGGATTCTGTACGGAAAATCTGCAAGGAAATCCGTGAGGAAAAGATTTTTAAGATTTTTTCTAAAAATGGTGAATCTGGCTTGCGCGGGGGTTAAAAGCCCGGTATAGTTATTCGAGTGTTCAGGGGAAACCTTGAAAACAATATCGTGAATAACGAATCGGGTTGTGGCGCAGCTTGGTAGCGCACTTGACTGGGGGTCAAGGGGTCGCAGGTTCAAATCCTGTCAACCCGACAGATAAAGCTCCGGAAGGTTTTTCCTTCCGGAGCTTTTTTGTATGCCGTTTAGGGGTTTGCGGGGATTGATGGTGCGGGGCTGGGTTGTGTCGGTTTGAATGTTCCCGAGGCACTGCATGCTCTGGCAGGGCTTTGGCGGGCCCTTGTTCCCTTGTAATAGCGGGGGAGGGAGGCTGGGTAAGCCCTCAAACCGGGGTGGGCTTTAGGTTAGTGTGCAATTATGAGCTTCGATCTAAATGTTGGAATATGCCCGATTTTGTGGGTGTTCAGTGGTACATTGGGTACACAAGGAATCACGTTTTAGCGGTCAGAAATTTTAGCTTTGGCACTGAATTTCCCTTGACAAATCAAGGAATATTTAGGTTTCTGTGACTAAAACACGACTTCATACACACTGAATTTCATAGCCGCAAAACCAACATGAACCCAAGTGAAGGCATATATCCCCAGAGGATAGCGCCCATAACGCATAAAACAGCTAGGTGCACGCACCTGCAACACACGGCACACACGCCGCCACAAGCGTCGCTGGGAAGGTTTTACGGCACAACTCGATCCCGCCCCCGTGGGCGTGGAAAGGAACACAATAAACCATGTGGCAGCAAGTCTACGACCCGCTGAACTCGAGCGCACTCTCCGCACTCGTAGCAGCAGTCCCGATTATTTTCTTCCTTCTGGGCCTCACCGTCCTGAAGCTCAGCGGTATTAAATCTGCCGTTATCTCCCTCGTTCTAGCTCTCCTCATCGGTTGCGCTATCTTCGGTATGCCCGTCACTGCAGGTGCCGGCTCCATCCTCTACGGTTTCCTCTCGGGCATGTGGCCCATCGGCTGGATCGTTCTCATGGCAGTGTGGCTCTACCGCATTTCCGTGCGTTCCGGCGGCTTCGAAATCGTTCGTTCCTCCATCTCCTCCATCTCTACCGACCAGCGCATCCAGATGCTGCTGATTGCATTCTGCTTCGGCGGCTTCCTTGAAGGTGCTGCAGGCTTCGGTATCCCGATTGCTATCTGTGCTGCACTGCTCGTGTCCCTGGGCTTCAACCCGCTCAAGGCTGCAATGTTCGCTCTGATTGCTAACGTGAGCTCCGGCGCATATGGCGCTATCGGTATCCCCGTGACCACCGCAGCAACCCGCGGCGGCGTGGACCTGCACGGTCTGTCCATCGAAATGGTCCTGGTTATCCAGATCATGGCAGGCCTGATTCCCCTGGTGCTCGTCGCTATTCAGGACGGTCTGCGCGGTATCCGCGAAGTCGGTCTGGTAGCTCTCATGGTTGGCGTTATCTACTCCGGCGGCCAGTCCGTTCTGCTCGCAACCCTGGGTAACCCCGAGCTCGTTGACATCATCCCGCCGCTGCTGGCACTGGTCGCTCTGGCACTGGTCATGCAGAAGTGGCAGCCCAAGCACATCTTCCGCGAGCCCACCGCTCCCTCCCTGGAAGAAGTCCAGGCGCAGCAGAGCGTCAAGCACACCGGTGGCGAAATCCTCAAGGCTTGGAGCCCCTTCGTCTACCTGTCCGTCGTGATTCTGCTCTGGTCCACCGTTCTGAAGCCCCTCTTCGCTGCTAAGGGCGCGCTCGGCTTCACCAACATCTCCTTCCCCCTGCCCTGGCTGCACCAGAGCATCTCGCAGGCGGCACCGATTGTTGCAACCCCCAAGCCTATCGACGTGACCTACACCTGGAACATTGTGGGCGCATCCGGTACCGCAATTCTGGTGGCTACCATCATCACCATCCTGACCTCCTCCATCAGCTGGGGTGAGGCTATCGAGGAGCTCGGCGGCACCTGGAAGCAGCTGCAGACCCCGATCCTCATGATCTGCCTGGTCATGTCCGTTGCTAACGTCATGAACTACGCAGGTATGATTACCTCTATCGCGCTGGCTGTTGCCGCTGTGGGCGCAATCTTCCCGCTGCTGTCCCCGATCATCGGTTGGATTGGCGTGTTCGTGACCGGCTCTGTGGTGAACAACAACATCCTCTTCGCTGGCCTGCAGGCTACCACCGCACAGCAGATTGGCGTCAGCCAGACCCTGCTGGTTGCATCTAACACCGCCGGTGGTGTGATGGCGAAGATCGTTTCCCCGCAGTCCATCGCAATTGCAGCTGCTGCTGTGAACAGCGCAGGCGAGGAATCCAAGATTACCTCCATGGCGATCAAGTACAGTGCAGCTCTGCTGGCTGTCACCTGTGTTTGGGTTTATGTCCTGTCTCTGGTCGGCCTCTAAACAGCGTGAGAACCCGATGCGTGTAACCTACCTTCTCTGAAGGTAAGGTGCCCGCGACACGGTTGAGCGAAAGCCCCTTCTACTTCGGTAGGAGGGGCTTTTGCGTGTCTGTGTTTGTGCGCTGGGGAGGAGGTTTGTGGCTAAGGAGCGCAATTATGCACATAAGTTTCATTTGTGCACACTTAAGGTCACCCTATCCTGAAGTCTCGAGGAAGACCTGTTAGCTTAGACAGATAAAGTCAAGAGCACCTAGTGAGAGGGACAGAGTCCCGCTCACCGCCGCCGCGCCCCGGTATATGGCCCCGGTATATTGCCTCGGCATATCGCCACGTCATACAACCAAACGCCCGGCAGCTAAAGACCATCACGCTTCACCGATGGACCCATCCACGACGCAAGGACTGGGGCCATCGGTTTTTATGCGGCCTAACGCTTCCATACAGCGCAGGCGCCGTACCGGAAGAAGCGACCGCTAATACACACAGACCGAAAGGAACACCCGCCCCAATGTGGCAGCAAACCTACGACCCGCTGAACTCACCGGTGCTCTCCGCACTGGTCGCAGCAGTACCCATCATCCTCTTCCTGCTGGGCCTGACCGTCCTGAAACTCAGCGGCCTCAAATCAGCACTGCTGACCCTCGTCACCACCCTCATCATCGGTTGTGCCATCTTCGGCCTGCCTATCACCGCAGGTGCCGGTTCCATCCTCTCCGGCTTCCTCTCGGGCGCATGGCCCATCGGCTGGATCGTGCTCATGGCGGTGTGGCTCTACCGTATCGCCGTACGCGCCGGTAACTTCGACATCGTGCGCTCCTCCGTCTCTTCCATCTCGAACGACCAGCGCATCCAGGTGCTACTGATTGCCTTCTGCTTCGGCGGTTTCATCGAAGGCGCGGCAGGCTTCGGCATCCCGATCGCTATCTCCGCGGCGCTGCTGGTATCCCTGGGTTTCAACCCCCTCAAGGCATCCATGCTGGCGCTGGTAGCTAACGCCGCATCCGGCGCATACGGTGCTATCGGTATCCCCGTGACCACCGCAGCTAAGGTCGGCGGCCTGGACACCGCACACCTGTCCGCAGGCATGGTTCCGGTACTGCAGATCTTCGTCGCCTTCGTGCCGCTGCTGATGGTTGCAATCCAGGACGGTATGCGCGGCATCCGCGAGGTCGGCCTGGTCGCGCTCATGACCGGCGTCATCTTCTCCGGTGGTCAGGCAGCTATCCTGATGCTGCTCGGCTCTCCCGAACTGGTCGACATCATCCCGCCGCTGCTGTCCCTGGTGGCACTGGCGCTCGTGATGCAGAAGTGGCAGCCCAAGCACATTTACCGCGAACCCACCGCTCCGACCCTCGAAGAAGTTCAGGCTCAGCAGAGCGTCAAGCACACCGGCGCTGAGATTGTTAAGGCGTGGAGCCCCTTCATCTTCCTCTCTGCAACCATCCTGCTCTGGTCCACCGCGCTCAAGCCCGTGTTCGCAACCACCGGTCCGCTGGGGGCTGCAACCCTGGCATTCCCCATCCCCGGCATTCACGAAGCCATCACCACCGGTGCCGGTAAGACCGTGACCGCCATCTTCTCCTGGAACACCCTGGGTGCATCCGGCACTGCAATTCTGGTGGCGGCACTCATCACCATCCTGACATCGAAGATCAGCTGGGGTGAAGCCTTCGAAGAACTCGGCGGCACCTGGAACCAGCTGAAGATGCCGATCCTCATGATCTGCCTGGTCATGTCTGTCGCAAACGTGATGAACCACGCCGGTATGACCACCTCCATCGCTCTGGCGCTCGCGGCAGCCGGCCCGGTCTTCCCGCTACTGTCCCCGATCATCGGTTGGATTGGTGTGTTCGTGACCGGCTCCGTGACGAACGCTAACGTGCTCTTCGCGGGTCTGCAGTCCACCACCGCAGCCCAGATTGCTGTTGACCCGACCCTGCTCGTGGCCGCAAACACCGCCGGTGGCGTGATGGGTAAGATCGTCTCCCCGCAGTCCATCGCAATCGCGGCGGCGGCAGTAAACAGCGCCGGTGAGGAATCGAAGATTACCTCCATGTCCATCAAGTACAGCGCTATTCTGCTGGGCCTGGTCTGCGTCTGGTCCTTCGCTCTGTCGCTCATGATGGGCTAAAGGCCGATACCGGATTCGGCGTCACCCCGCATAAGAAACCCCTCGAGGAGAACCCTGCACTTTCTCTGCAGAAGACGAATCGAGGGGTTTCACGCATATTCAGGGAAGTTTCAACAGACCGGGAAGAGGCGTAGAATTACTTCTTGTGCTTGCTCCCGCATGATTCTGCACATCACCACAGATTGTGCTCCAGAAGAAAGACCGGGCAGGTGCCTCATAGAACACCTACTACTCAAGGAGAAACAATGCAGGCGCTCGCAACGATTACTACTGTCTTTGCCTTCGTAGCAATTGCTATTCATGTCTACATCTGGATTATTGAATCCTTCCTCTGGACTAAGCCCAAGGGCCGCGAAACCTTCGGAATGACCGAAGAATTCGCCGAGTCTACCAAAGAGATGGCGGCAAACCAGGGCCTGTACAACCTGATGCTCGCCTGGATCGCCGCAACCGGTCTGCTGGCTTTCTGGTTCGGCTCCCCGCAGGTGGGCGTGGCGCTCATGTTCGCAGGCCTGGGCTCCATGGCGATTGCCGGTGTCTACCTGTTCCTCACCTCCCCGGATAAGCGCAAGCCGGCACTGATTCAGCTGACCCCGCCGCTGCTGGCGCTGATTTTCCTCTTCGTGATGATCTAACCCTGTGGCGATCTAATTCAGAGCGGAACCTCTCAACGTATAGAAGCCGCGTGCTTACTTCTACGAAGTGGCGCGCGGCTTTTCTGCGCCCTTGCACGCAAGCACGCCAAGCGTGGGGAGCTTAGGGCGAGGGGGCTTAGGTAAAGAGCCCCGAACAGCCTCGCCGATGCGAGTCCACCAGGTGCGCGTGGACCATACCGACCGCGCACATAAGCGCATAGGCGGTCACCGGACCCAAGAACACACCTCCTAGAGCTTTAAAAGATTTGGCAAGAAGCGCGGACTCGGGTGTATCGGTAGGAATATCCTCCAGGGTATGCGGCGCGATAGTCTCGTGCGGCGCGAAGGACCACAGCCACGCCGGTAGCCCGCCCGGTACACGCGTGCCGTCGGATAGGGTGCGCTCGCGCATCCGTTCCAGATCCTCGAAGCTCAGGGTGCGAACCCGACGGCGGCGAGTGTCTGCCGCCTCGCTGCTATCCTCTTTGGCCGGGGTAGAAGAGGGCGCGATAAGGGGAAGATGAATATCCTCCGCGGAGGCGTCACGCGGCGTGGCGGCAAGCTCACGCATCCGAAGGGTCAGCCGTGCGTTGGAGATGACCGCGCGAATCTTCCGCTCGTTACGGATAATGTCTTCGTTCTGGAGGAGTCTCGCAACATCCTGGTCGGTGAACGCAGCCACGCGTTCGGGATCGAAGCCTTCAAAAGCGTGACGAAATGCCTCGCGGCGGGCAAGAATCGTTCGCCAAGAGAGTCCCACCTGAAAAGCCTCGAGGCTCAGGGCTTCGAAGAGTCCCCGCTCATCGGTGACGGGCATGCCCCATTCGGTGTCGTAGTAGTCGCGCAGAAGCTCATCGGTCACCCACGTGGGGTAGTTCGGGGTGTTTTCGAGGGGCTTGGCGGGAATGTTAGGTTGCGAGGTCACGGTTTCTCCTCTCTGAGATTGCTGAGCCGATCCGAGTGTTTCGGAATCATGTTCTACTTAAACAGTAGCCCTAGCGTGAGTAAATCGCAAGTATATTCGATTATATGTCGTGGTGCAGAGCAACGAAACCGAAAATAGGTACGACAGAGGGCAGAGCCCGCATCCGATGCACGCTCCGCCCTCTGACAAGTCTCAATCACCGCCGGGTGACATCGCTAGAAGAGCCGCGCCTCCCGCACCTCTTCCGGCTCCTCCAGATTGAGAAGGAACTGCTTACGTTCAACCCCGCCAGCGTAGCCAGTCAAACTACCATCAGCACCAATAACGCGGTGACACGGAATCATAATAGAAACCTTATTGCGGCCGACCGCCTGACCCACCGCCTGCGCCGGAGCACCGGGACCAACCGCACGCGAAATCTCACCGTAAGTGGTGGTGTACCCGGCAGGAACAGTCTTCAGATGCTCCCATACAATCAGCTGAAAATCGGTGCCCTCAGGATCTAGGGGCAACGTAAAAGAAGTGCGCTTGCGCTCAAAGTACTCGGAGAGCTCTGCCTCAGCACGCGACAGCAGCCGCGCCGCAGCATACTCACCGGTTGGCTCTTCCTCTTCCGCCGTGTTGTGCTCCCGTAGGTAGGTGACGGGATTCTCGATTAGTTCACCGAGCTCATGGGGGAGCGGAAAATGCGCCTGATCCTCGTACCAGATGCCCACAATCGCATCCGCACGGGCGGCAAGGTAGAGCACGCCGACGGGGCTCGAATAGCGAGTGTACCAGCGCGCGAGCGCTTCCGGCGGCTGCGGCGAATCGGTCGCTTTGGTCATGCTCTTCCTCGTTGGCTCGTAGGCGTGTATTGCAGATGGTATTAGAGGTAAATATCCCTTTCAACCATCATAGGGGAGGGGCACCTCCGTACCGTACCCGTAGCGGGTTTTGTCTATAACTGACCGCTATATATGAGATGTATGCACCGCCGTTGAAACATCTCAGGATGCCCGGTCAATTTTGTCTGAGCCCCAAGAGCTGGCATTCTGTGAAGTACACACCGATACACCGCAATTCAATACTCCGGCTTCTCCACCCCGCACCGGGTGGGGGATGACCTGTGTTTCTCGTACCCCAACGTTGGGTTCAACGACGACTGAAATTGCAAGGAGAAACATGGAAGACCTGAAAGACCTCCGCCGGGAACTCAAGGAAAACCCGGAGAGTCGAGAGCTCAATAACCGTTACGCGCAGGCGTGCCTCAACATCGCGAAAGAATACACCGTTATGTCCCAGGGGCATATCTTTATTTGCTCGCCCTCAGATTTTGAAGCCGTACAGTACGTCATGGCCAAAATCCCTGACGCTTCGCTTCTAGACGGCGAAACTCTGGAGGAATACAAACGCCTGGACAGAGCCGTTACCCAAGCTCGTATAAATAGAGGTAGGCCCGGTAGCATGATGGGCATTTACTATGCCCTCATCCTTTTTATAGTGATGCCCATAATGGCGGTACCAATCATTGCGCTGTGGGAACTCAGCGCGGGGAGCACCTCAGACCACACCCGCAACCCGAGCTTCCTCATTTACCTGATTCCGGTCGCTCTCATTACCGCTGCGCTCCTCTGGGTTGGGTGGCTTGTTGAACGAATCCCCGGCTGGAAATATAACGCTCTGATAGTCCAGGAGAATAAAAAGGCAGAACTAGCCAGAGCCGAAGCTGAAGCGCGTCAAAGTACTGACCCGACCGCTGAGAAATAATCTTGAGTGCAGGGCCGGCCTCTGCCCCTGACCATAACGTAAATGTGCCGCCTCACCGGTATTGGTGAGGCGGCACATTTATGCTGTCTAGGGGATAAGAAGCTCGCTACTTAGCGGCTACTCCATCAGCGTTGCCCTCCGTGTGGTGCAGGTGCGGCAGGTGGGTTGAGTGCAGGTCGTGGCCGAGCACATCGTGCGCGTCCGGGTCCTCGTTCGGGAGCACGTGCGAGTACTTGGAGTAGTAGCGGTACAGCGTGTAGGCGCCAATCACAGTCAGTACGATAGCAACGCCCAGAGCCCACGGTACAGCTGCGGGAGAATACATAACGGAGAAGAGCACCAACAGCCAGGAGAGAGCAGCTGCAAGAACCGAAACGTTCATAGCAATAATTGCAAGCTTGCGGCGACGGATATCAACCATAATCGGTGCGGGGAAACCCGCTCCCTCCTTCCAACGGAGCTTCTCTCCGTTCTTATGAGCACCGGAAGGTGCCAGATGCGTAACCAACCGCCATCTTCGGCGGCCAGAATAGAATCAATAAGCCTATATGTCTATGATACGGCGCTTGAAGTAGACATCAAAGGTTTACAAACACCATTAGAGCAATCCCACACAACATGTGAACGGGTATCTCAACAAGGGGCATAAAACCAGTGATTTTTACAGCGAGATCTGCAACACGAAAAGCGAACCCCACTCATCGTTAACGCAGAGAACCTAGTAACAAGAGATAAAAGCCCGTCCGCCGCGGTACGTGAAGCACCACGGCGGACGGGAGCGTAAATAAAGTATCAGCGCGAACCGTCGACTCCTGTCAGGACAGCGCATGAATATGTCGCGTACGCGTCCTGTGCGGTACTGACACCTCACGAACAACACCGCGCCAGGTGACCGGCGGAAGATACCAAATTTACAAAAACCAACGGTACCCCAGCACTAATTTTTGTAGAAATTACGCCGCAATAAACGCTGATTTGAGCGTCATAAACAGCGAAAAGCCCCGGCTGCTTCAACCCCATAGAGGGGGAGAAGCAGCCGGGGCTTCGTTAGTGCGCGGGCCGTGCCGTTAGGCAACGGGTGTTGCGATTAGGCGGTCGGAACGTCCTCGTCAACCCACTCGAGGGTGCGGGAGACAGCCTTCTTCCACAGGCGGTACTGGCGGTCAACCTCTGCGGGCTCCATGGAGGGCAGCCAGCGCTTGTCCTCAGCCCAGTTGTCCACAACGTCCTGCTCGCCGGTCCAGAAGCCAACAGCGATACCTGCAGCGTATGCTGCGCCCAGAGCGGTGGTCTCAACAACCTTCGGGCGGATCACGGGAACGCCGAGGATGTCAGCCTGGAACTGCATGAGGAACTCGTTAGCGGTCATACCGCCGTCCACGCGCAGCTCGGAGAGCTCAACGCCGGAGTCAGCGTTCATTGCGTCCAGAACCTCGCGGGTCTGGAATGCGGTTGCCTCCAGTGCAGCACGCACGATGTGTGCACGGTTCACGTAGCGGGTCAGACCAACGATGACGCCGCGAGCGTCGGAACGCCAGTGAGGTGCGAACAGGCCGGAGAATGCGGGAACAACGTAGCAGCCACCGGAATCCTTGACGGAGGTAGCCAGTTCCTCAGACTCTGCAGCGTGCTCAATCATGCGCAGGTTGTCGCGCAGCCACTGGATCAGGGAACCGCTCATTGCGACCGAACCTTCCAGAGCGTAGACGGGTGCTGCGTCGCCAATCTTGTATGCGACGGTGGTCAGCAGACCGTTGTTGGAGAAGACGGGCTCGTTGCCGGTGTTCATGAGCATGAAGTTACCGGTACCGTAGGTGTTCTTCGCCATGCCCTTCTCGAAGCAAGCCTGGCCGAAGGTTGCAGCCTGCTGGTCGCCCAGGATACCCGCGATGGGGGTGCCTGCGAGCAGACCGGTTGCGCGGCCGAAGCCGTACACCTCGGAGGAGGACTTGATTTCGGGCAGCATGCTCATGGGGATGCCCATGTCTGCAGCAATCTGCGGATCCCATTCGAGGGTGCGGATGTTCATCAGCAGGGTGCGGGATGCGTTGGTTACGTCGGTTACGTGAACACCGCCGTCAACACCACCGGTCAGGTTCCAGACCAGCCAGGTGTCGGTGTTGCCGAAGAGCAGGTCGCCGCGTTCTGCGCGTTCGCGTGCGCCTTCAACGTTGTCCAGAATCCACTTGATCTTGGGGCCGGAGAAGTAGGTAGAGAGGTTCAGGCCGACGATGTCGTGGTACTTGCCAACGCCCTCTTCGCCTGCGAGCTCTTCAACGATTTCCTGGGTGCGGGTGTCCTGCCAGACGATTGCGTTGTAGACGGGCTCACCGGTGTTCTTGTCCCACACGACGGTGGTTTCACGCTGGTTGGTGATGCCGACTGCAGCGATTTCGTGGTGGTTGACTTCGCCGTTTGCCATGGCGGTTGCTACGACCTTACGGACGTTCTGCCAAATTTCGGTTGCGTTGTGCTCGACCCAGCCTGCCTTGGGGAAGATCTGCTCGTGCTCGAGCTGACCGTGCGCTACGTTCTCGCCCGCCTTGTTGAACAGGATCGCGCGGGAGCTCGTCGTGCCCTGGTCGATGGAGAGGACGTACTTGCGTTCGACGTTGAGGGTTGCGGAGTGCAGAGAAGTCGTCATTGATTTTTCCTTAGAACAAAAGAACGGGGGTATTAGAGAGGTTTAGAGGGGCAGAACTGCCGGAACGATCAGGCCTGCGAGGATAGCGCCGATGATTGGGCCAACAACCGGAACCCATGCGTAAGACCAGTTGGAACCGGTCTTACCGGGGATAGGTAGGAAGGTGTAGGCGATACGGGGGCCGAGGTCACGTGCGGGGTTGATAGCGTAACCGGTTGCGCCACCAAGGCTCATACCGATAGAAACAACGACCAATGCAACAGCCAAGGGGCCAATCTGGGCGGGGGTCTTACCGGATGCGATGATCCAACCAATCAGGACGAAGGTACCGATAATCTCGGTGAGCAAGTTCCAGCCGTAGGACTTGATGGCGGGGCCGGTTGCGAAGATGCCGAGGCGGTCGCCCGGGTCCTCATCGAAGTGCTTCTTGTAAGTCAGGTAGGCTGCGGTTGCACCAGCCATTGCGCCGAGCATCTGAGCGACGATGTACAGGGTGATGTTCAGCGGGGTTGCGGGAACGCCAGTTGCCAGGTCGCGGCCTGCAGTTGCCAGGCCAACGGTCACAGCGGGGCTCAGATGTGCACCGGAGTGGAAGGAGAGGTATACGGCGGTGAACACTGCCAGACCCCAACCGAAGGTGATAACAACCCAGCCTGCGTCCTTAGCGTAGGACTTCTTCAGGGTCACTGCGGCGCATACGCCGGCACCGAGCAGAATCAGGATGAAGGTACCGAAGAACTCGGAAAGTACAAAACCAAGAGTGGTGGGGGCACCGGATGCATCCACGAGAGCGGAAGAGCCGGCTGCAAGTACAGTTCCTGCGGAAGCAAGAAGAGACATTGATGCTCCTTGAAGACGAAGCGTCTGGAAAGCAAGCGAACCTTTGCTTGCGTGTTCCCGTGCATCCTCACCGCACTGGCGGATCGGGGCACAACGCTGTGCTGAAATGTGTAGCGGATTGCTACGAAAAATTGATAGATGTTTTTGGATGAGAAGCAGATCGTACCAGTGGGTTAACCCTGTATTTAGCTCGCTGCTTCTTATGCAGGGGATTATCGTAAACGGTTATTTAACCTCTCGTCCACCCCTCACCGAAAATATGAGATAACCCATGCTCGGTGAGGGGTGAACGGTCGGTTCGTACCGGATAACCGGTCACGAAAGGTGCGTGGAATCTCTACGGATTAGAGCTTCACACGAGGTGCCACGGGGGTGACAGCCTCAATCTTTGCCGATGCCTCAGCATCGGTGGAGGTGGACTCTGCCTCGCGCATTGCTGCAACGCGTGCGGCGTAGAGGTCGAGTTCTTCCTTGACCTTCTTGTCGTCCCAGCCGAGCTCGGCACGCAGGATGTCGAGGATTTCGTCTGCTGCTGCCAGGCCGCGGTCGCGCTGCTCGAGGTCGAGGCGTACGCGGCGGACCAGAACGTCCTCCAGGTGCAGGGCACCTTCGTAGCGGATAGCGAAGACGACGTCTGCACGCAGGAACTGGGGTGCCTTAGCCAGGGGAGCGCCGAGGGAGGAATCTGCATCGATGAGGGCGCCAAGGTCCTCAATCTGTGCGCCGTAACGCTCGAGCAGGTGGGTGATACGGTCCTCATCCCAGCCGTAACGCTCTGCGTAGCGTGCACGGTTAGCAGCGATTGCGTGGTAGCCGTCTGCACCGACCAGGCCGATGGTTGCGGTTACGGAGGGGTTCTGCTTAGCCTGCTCGCCCAGCGCGAAGTCGACAGCGTCGGCAGCCATGACACGGTAGGTGGTGAGCTTGCCGCCTGCGATTGCGCTCATGCCGGGTGCAACCTCGGTCACGGTGTGCTCGCGGGAAACCTTGGTGGATGCTGCGCCGTCCTTGACCTTGGGCTGCAGCAGCGGGCGCAGGCCGGTGTAGGTGCCGATGATGTCTTCGCGGGTCAGCGGGTTAGCGATCAGCTTGTTCGCCTGCATCAACACGTAGTCGATGTCCTTGCTGGTTGCAACGGGGCGCTCGCGGTCCTCGGTGTAGGGGGTGTCGGTGGTACCGATGATCCAGTAACGCTGCCAGGGGATGATGAAGAGAACGGACTTCTCGGTCTTGGTGAAGATACCGCTGGTTGCGTTGATGCGGTCGCGGGGAACCACGATGTGGATACCCTTGGATGCGAGAACCTCCAGGCCTGCATCGGGGTTAGCCAGGGACTCGGACTCTTCGGTCCACACGCCGGTTGCGTTGATGACGTGCTTTGCGCGTACGTTCAGGCGCTCGCCGGTTTCCAGGTCTGCCAGCTCTGCGCCGACGACGCGGCCGGATGCGTCCTTGGTAAAGCCGACAACCTGGGTGCGGGATGCAGCCAGTGCGCCGTAGCCTGCAGCGGTGCGGACGACGTCGATGACGAGGCGTGCGTCGTCAACGCGTGCGTCGTAGAACTGGATTGCGCCGCTGAATGCGGAGTCCTTGATGTCGGGGAAGACGGTCTTGGTGCCGGCCTTGGTGAAGTGACGCTGGGAGGGGACGCCCTTGTTGCCGCGGGAGCCGAGGAATGCCAGGGTGTCGTACATGCCGATGCCGATTGCGGAGTATGCGCGCTCGATGACGGGCATCTTCAGGGGCCACAGGAAGGGCTGTGCGTGCACGAGGTGGGGTGCAATCTTGTTCAGCAGCAGGCCGCGCTCGGTGAGAGCTTCGGTCACGAGCTTGAAGTCGAGGTTGTAGAGGTAGCGCAGGCCGCCGTGAACGAGCTTGGAGGACCATGCACTGGTGCCTGCAGCCCAGTCACCTGCTTCGACGATACCGGTGCGCAGACCGCGGGTTGCTGCGTCGAGGGCAATACCTGCACCGGTAATGCCGCCGCCCACAACCAGGATGTCGAGTTCTTCGTTGACCATGCTCTTGAGTGCCTTGGCGCGGGACTCAGCGGTCAGCTGAGACTGCTGTGCAATGTGCTGGGAGCTCATGTACTGCTCTTTCCTGTATTGCCGCTTGTGCGGCGTGGGGGTTTCATCTTGCATTTAGTAAAACCCAATGGTGAAATAATAACCAAGCAGTATGAACGGATTTTCACTGGGGGTCTGTGGCAGATGAACGAACGCGCTAACCATACCTACGAGGCAGCGCAGCTTTACTACATTCACAACATGACGATGGACGCTATCGCGGCCCGTCTGGGGGTCTCTCGAGCCACTGTGTCACGTCTGCTTAAAAGTGCTCGTGAAAGCGGCATGGTGCAGATCCGTCTAGATGATTCCTTCCGTGCCCGCAGCGAGCTTGAGCGCCGCATCGGTGAGCGCTATAAGGTGCGCGTTACTCTCGTGAATGTCCGTTCGGATGCTACCCCCATTGCCCGTATGAGTCAGGTATCCCGTACCGCGGCGGCTCTCCTTGATTCCCTGATTGATAATGGAACGAGCCTGGGTGTGGCGTGGGGTTCAACGATGACTGAGATTTCTCGTCATCTGCCGCGTCGTCCTCTGAAAGGCGTGACTGTCGTGCAGATGAACGGCGCCGGTAATGCGCACCATTCGGGTATTCCGTACTTGGGTTCCTTGCTGGGGCAGTTGGTGAATGCCTATGATGCGCAGACTATCCATTTTCCGGTTCCCGCGTTCTTTGACTATGCGGACACCAAGACCGCCATGTGGCGTGAGCGTAGCGTGCAGAAGAATCTGCATGCCCAGCAGAATGTTGACCTCGCTATTTTTGGCGTGGGTGCTTTTGGTGGACCTATTCCTTCTCACGTGTATTCGGGTGGCTATTTTGAGGTGCAGGAGCAGCGTCAGTTGCGTGAGCTGGGCGTTGTGGGGGATATGTGCACGATTCTTCTGCGTGAGGACGGCTCGTGGGCTGATCTTGAGTTGAATAAGCGTGCGTCCGGTCCGACTCCGAAGGAGCTTGCCCGCATTCCGCGCCGTATTTGCGTTGCGTCCGGTACTCACCGTGTGCGTGCTTTGCGCGGCGCGTTGCGTACGGGCGCAATTACTGACTTGGTTCTTGATGATGCCCTGGCAAAGGCGCTCATGGAGAAATAGCTAAAAATAATCGCCGCGGGCATGAGGGCCCGTGAGTATGAAGGTCCGTGGTGATGGGTTAAAGGGGCACCTTGATCTGAAAGGGTAGTGCTGAGGGGTTTCCTGGTGAAGCTCTCAAGTGTCGCCTGAACAATGTTTCAAGGTGCCCTTTAGTGTCGTCAAAAACTGCTTTCTGACCCTACAATGTGAAACGTTTGCGCATGTGAAAGCGCATATTTGTGCACTCCATTGAAGGTGTGCGCCACTCACCGTTAGAAAGAACCAACCATGACCCCCACCTATAACGCCCAGGTGAATCCGCACCTGGGCGCACCCGGCATTACCACCATGCACGGTGATGCCCAGTCTTCCGATGCTACTCCTCTTGCCGGTCCCGGCGCAGGCAATTGGAAGATTACCGGCACGAAGCTCGGCGGCGCCTGCCCGACAATCCTTGCCGGACGCGACGGCTTCATTCAGGTGCTCTGCACCCAGGTCTTCGCCCACGGCGAGTTCATCACCCCGAAGCTCTCTATCCTTGACCCGCATACCGGCCGCGAGCTCTCCCACTTGGACATCCCGAAGGGCGCGCTGCTCGGTGGTGTGTACGCCTACCTTGACGCGCAGGACCGTATGGTTCTGGTGGATGGCTCTCAGTGCCTGCTGCGCCTCTCCCACTCTGCTGACGGACGCAGTATCCGCGTTGATGAGCGTATTGACCTGAGCCGCATGCTCGCCCAGAGCGCCAATGACGCTGTGGTTGGCCTGGTACCCGACTGGTCCGGTCGCATTTGGGTTGCGACGAAGAACGGCTACATTGCGGTGATTGATTCTGCCCGCGGCACGATTCGCTCGATGCGCCTGAATAAGGCGTCGATTGCGGGTGAACGTATCGATAACTCGATTTCGGCGTGCCCGCAGGGCGTGAGTGTGGTTACTTCCCACGCTATTTATATGCTGAACGCTACCGCAACCGGTGCGCCCACCCTCAAGTGGTGGCATGCGTACGATCGAGGTAGCGCCCGCAAGCCCGGTAAGCTCGCGTGGGGTTCCGGCGCCTCCCCGACGTTCTTTGGCCCGAACGGTTCGGATTACGTGATGCTGACCGATAACTCTGATATTCAGGAGTCGGTCATTGTGTACCGCACTGATAACGGTGTGAAGGTCGGTAGCGCTGGCCTGTTTACTGCCGGTACCTCTGGCACTGAGAATTCCATGATCGGTGTGGGTAACACGATGGTCGGTGCAAGCACCTACGGCTACCCCTACCCGAAGTACCCGGAGGGTGCCGGCCCGTCAGTTCCTGCGAACGCGCTTTTTGCTCCCGGCATGGAGCGTTGGGATATTACCGACCGCGGTCTGCGTAAGATGTGGGACCGTAAGGACGTGTACTCTTCGGCTGTTCCTCGTTACTCCACTGCTGACGGTCTGATTTACACCTGTGAGCGTCGCCGCGGTCCGGCTGGTTTGGCGAATGGCGCCTACGCGTGGGCGGTCGCGCTGGACATGGAAACCGGTAAGACGATGCATGAGCAGCGCCTGCCTCAGCATGTGAGCCTGTTGCTTGGCGGTGGTGACACCCTGCAGATGGTGGGCACGATTGACCGTTACGGCACCTGGTGGCAGGGCACGATTAGCGGCGTGTACCGTATCGCGAAGGCTTAGAGGAGTAGAAAATGACTAAGAATAATCTGATGAACGCTTCTCGCCGTACCGCGTTGAAGGTTGCGGGCGCTTCGGCTGCCTTGGTAGCTGGCGGCGTGAGCGCTGCGGAGGCGGCAACTCGTTCGGGCGGTAAGCGCGCTCGCGTGACCCCCGTGACCCAGCGTCCTGGTGGACAGCGCGGCGGGCAACGCGGTCAGCACGGCGGTGGACAGCACGGTGGCGCGGCGAGTTCTGCGCTGGTGCAGGTTCCGATGCGCTATAACGAGTCGTGCATCCGTCTGGAGTTGAAGGCTGCTAACGGTGTGCAGGCTGTGTCTTTGCAGAGTCAGCCGGCGCGTACTGTTGCTTTCCGGAATCTGCCGACTCGCCTGAGCATTATTAATGAGGGCAATTCGACGCTGCCGGTGGGTACTCGCCTGATGGTGCGTGCTCGCGCGCAGGACCCGAAGACTGGTTTGTTGTTGAATCCAGCGGTGACTCTTCGTGTTACCTCGGGTCAGGCGGTGCTGCCTTCGGGTAGCCTGCGTGCTTCGGCTTTGGTAGCTCCTGTGGATGCTCTGAATCTTGATGCGGTGCGCCGTAGCGAGCAGACAGGTCAGGCTGGTGCTGGCAGCGAGAACGTTCTGGAGTTGCGCACTGCTATTCCTCGCGGTCATCGTCTGGACGTTCAGCTGAATTATCAGGTGGCTTCGGGTGTTGCCGGTTCTGCGTTGAAGCAGGTTCATGTGAGTGCTGTGCTGGATATGGCGGCGGCTGGTTTGTCCTCTTCGTTCTACGAGGTGCAGAGCTCGGCTGTGGTTGCTTCACTGAACTAGCAGTTGGGCTGGCTCCTGTGAAGGATGGGCACGGCGGGGGAGTAGCTCCGTTGTGTGTTTTTATACCTTATATATAGGCGCCTGTTCAAAAAGGTATGTTGAAAGGTCGGGGTCGTTCGTGGGAACGGCCCCGACCTTTGCATTGTCTAGTCTGCCGGCGTGAGCGGTAGCTGATTTTTCCTATGCGGTTTCGCTCCTGTCGTGTTCGCCGAATGCAACCTGCACCGCGTGGTGCAGTGCTTCGCGCACCATGGCGATGGCGGGGTTGGCGGCGGACTCTCGGCGTACGGCGGTAAAGATTTTGCGGCAGGGCTTGCCGGGTAGCTCGACGATGCGTAGCCCCTCGGTGGTGGAGAGGGAGGAGAGGATGAAGCCGGGCACGATGGTGACGGCGAATCCTGCTTTGACGAGGTTGGAGTTCGTAATCATGTCATTGGCGCTGTAACGGATGACCGGCTCGAATCCTGCGGTGCGGCACTGGTTGAGCGCCCAGCTGCGGGAGGTGTTCTGTTCCATTTCGAGAACCCAGGGCAGTGCGTGCGCCTCCTCGATTGAGGTGATGGTGGAGGTGCTGGGCACAATCAGGCTGAGCGGGTCTTCGGTGAGTAGTTCGGAGTGCAGTTCGGGGTATTCGGGGATGTGGTGGTGCGGGTAGGCTTCGGAGAGCACCATGTCGTATTCGCGGCTTCGAGTCAGGGAGGTTCCGGTTTCGGGGTCGATTTGCAGTACCTGCAGGGTGAGTGAGGGTGCGTGTTCGGCAAGGTAGCTGAGGGTTTCCGGTAGCAGTGCGAAGGCCGCGGACTGGAAGATGGCGAGGCGGACCATGCCTGCGGGTTCGCCGGTGAGGTTGGCGACGGAGGTTTGCATGCGGTCGAGTTCGCGCAGGATGCTGCGGGCGCTGTCGACGATGATGAGTCCGGCGCTGGTGAGCTGTACGCGCCTGCCGATGCGCTGCAGAAGCGGGGTGCCGGTTTCTTTTTCGAGGGTGGCAATCTGCTGGGAGACGGCGGAGGGGGTGAGGCTGAGCGCTTCTGCGGCAGCGATGACGGTGCCGCGTTCTTGGATTTCGAGGAGCATTTGCATGCGTCGGATGTCGTAGATTGACATGTGTTTCCTCCCTGGCGCGCCCGGTTGTTCTGCAGATTGTGCCTCTGAGTTCTTCCGTGGTGCGTCTCTCATCGTGGACTCTTGTCTATGGTACCGCGTGGGCTTCCGGCTGGCTCTTTTTGAGACGCCTGAAGTGGGGTGCCGGCATGTTGGCTTGTGTAGCGAGTATTTTCGCGCTGAATGTGATGATTCTTGGGGTTGAAGATGCTTTTGGGACTGGTTTTGAAGTGTTCGATTGTTACGAAATCGGTTCGGTATTTGCTTTCTGAAAGTGCTAGCCTGAGAGAGATGGATAGCGATGTCGCTACAAACTTCACCTTGTCTCTTCGAACAGGAGGTTCGGAGGGGGCGCGGGGTGAAAACCTCACCGCACAATCATTTAGAAAAACTAAATGGATTTTGGAAAAAACATTCAGTTTTTCTAATGAGGTATTTATTACCCTTTTGTGGTGAAATAGAGACATCGCCAAACGTGGTGTGCACCGCACACAGTGAGATAGTTAGGAGTCAAGGATGACCCATCCTTTCGCATCTGAGCACTACCAGAAGATGGCTCTGGAAGCTCGTCAGCTTGTTCGTCAGTGGGTAAATGAGTCCCAGTCGATCAAGCCCACCTTCGCGGCTGAGCAGCTCGCCGGTGTTCTGAAGGACCCCAATGGTCTTCCCTTCACCGTCGGCTTTGTTGATGGCGTTATTCGCCCCGAAGACGACAACGTCTCCGGCCGCAACCTTTCCCGTATTTCCGGCCTGGCACCTTCCTTCCTGCCCTGGTACATGAAGTCCGCTGTTGGCTTCGGTGGCAAGCTGGCTGGCAAGGTCGCATGGCCCACCGTTCCCGTTGCACGCCGCGTGCTGCGCGAGATGGTTGGTCACCTGATTGTCGACGCTTCCGAGGAGAAGCTGGGCGACGCAATTGCAGAGCTGACCAAGACCGGTAACCGCCTGAACGTCAACCTGCTCGGTGAGGCAGTTCTGGGTGACAAGGAAGCAGAGCACCGCCTGGCTGAGACCAAGCGCCTGCTGGCACGTGACGACGTTGACTACGTCTCCATCAAGGTGTCCGCTGTTTCCGGCCCCCACCAGCACTGGGCATTCGACGAGGTCGTTGAGACCGCTGTTCGCCGCCTGACCCCGCTGTACGAGCTGGCTGCATCCAGCTCCCCCAAGAAGTTCATCAACCTGGACATGGAGGAGTACAAGGACCTGGACCTCACCATTGAGGTGTTCACCAAGATCCTGGACCAGCCCCACCTGAAGGACCTGGAAGCCGGTATCGTGCTCCAGGCATACCTGCCCGACACCCTGGCTGCAATGCAGCACCTGCAGGAGTGGTCCGCAAAGCGCGTTGCTGCTGGCGGCGCAGGCATCAAGGTCCGCCTGGTTAAGGGTGCAAACCTCTCCATGGAAATCGTGGAAGCTGTTATGCACGGCTGGCCGCTGACCACCTGGGACACCAAGCAGGCTGCTGACACCAACTACAAGCGCGTTCTGGACTACGCACTGCGCCCCGAGCACGTGAAGAACATCCGCCTCGGTATTGCAGGCCACAACCTCTTCGACGTTGCTTTCGCACTGTTGCTGTCCGAGGACCGCGGCGTGAAGGACCGCGTCGAGTTCGAGATGCTGATTGGTATGGCTGAGCAGCAGGCAGAGATTATCCGCCGTCGCGTTGGCCACCTGCTGCTGTACGTGCCCGTCGTGAACCCCAAGGAATTCGACGTTGCTATCGCATACCTGATCCGTCGTCTCGAGGAGAACGCTTCCTCCGAGAACTTCATGTCCGGTATCTTCGACCTGGCAACTGACGAGTCCATCTTCAAGCGCGAAGAGGACCGCTTCATGCGTGCACTGAACTCCGTCACCGACGAGGTTCCCGCATCCAAGCGCACCCAGAACCGTCTGACCGAGAACGAGGACAACGTCTTCGTCCCCGCAGGCCGCTTCGAGAACACCCCCGACACCGACCCCGCACTGGCAGGTAACCGTGAGTGGGGCCGCGCAATCCTCGAGCGCTCCAAGACCACCAAGCTGGGCATCGACACCCTCAAGGCTAACGAGCTGACCAGCGAGGCTGAGGCTGAGAAGCTGATCAAGGAAACCGAAGAGGCTGGCAAGGCATGGGGTAAGCTCTCCGGCCACGAGCGTGCAGAGATTCTGCGCAAGGTCGGTAAGGCTATCGCACTGCGCCGCGGTGACCTGCTGGAGGTTATGGCAGCTGAGGCTGGCAAGACCCTGGAGCAGGGCGACACCGAGGTCTCCGAGGCAATCGACTTCGCATACTACTACGCAATGCTGGCTGAGGACCTCGAGAAGATCGACGGCGCAAAGCCCAAGTCTGTTGACCTGACCCTGGTTGTTCCCCCGTGGAACTTCCCGACCGCTATCCCCGCCGGTGGTGTTCTGGCAGGTCTGGCTGCAGGTTCTGCTGTCATCTTCAAGCCCGCAACCATCACCGCTCGCACCGGTGCCCTGATCGCAGAGATCATGTGGGATGCAGGCGTTCCCAAGGAAGTTCTGAAGCTCGTCAAGGTTGTTGACCGCGCTGCAGGTAAGCTGCTCATCTCGCACCCCGAGGTTGACCGCCTGATCCTGACCGGTGGCTACGAGACCGCTGAGCTCTTCCGCTCCTGGCGTGATGACCTGCCCCTGTTCGGTGAGACCTCGGGTAAGAACTCGATCATCGTCACCCCGAACGCTGACATCGACCTCGCCGTCAAGGACGTCGTCTACTCGGCATTCGGTCACGCAGGTCAGAAGTGCTCCGCTGGTTCGACCGTCATCCTGGTTGGCTCCGTGGCACAGTCTGAGCGTTTCCGCCGTCAGCTGCTTGACTCCGTCAACTCGCTGCACGTGGCACACCCGCAGGACATTGAGTCCCAGATGGGCCCCGTTGTTCAGAAGCCGGAAGAGAAGTTGCTGCGCGGTCTGACCACCCTCGGTCCGGGTGAGCGCTGGCTCGTTCAGCCCAAGGAACTGGACGAGACCGGTCGCCTCTGGAGCCCCGGTGTTCGCGAAGGCGTCAAGCCCGGTTCCGAGTACCACATGACCGAGTACTTCGGCCCCATCCTGGGTATCATGACCGCTGACACTCTGGAAGAGGCAATCGAGCTGCAGAACGCACCCGATTACGGTCTGACTGCAGGTCTGCACTCGCTGGATGCTGACGAGCTCGAGCTGTGGCTCTCCAAGGTGCAGGCAGGTAACCTGTACGTCAACCGTGCAATTACCGGTGCAATCGTTCAGCGTCAGCCCTTCGGTGGTTGGAAGAAGTCCACCGTTGGCTCCGGTACCAAGGCTGGTGGCCCCAGCTACCTGATCGCTCTGTCCGATTGGGAGCCGGCACAGGCAACCGCAACCGCTGTCACCCAGTCCGTGACCGTCCGCGAGACCCTGGCTACCATCGAGAACTCCGAGCTGGGCAAGCGCGAGGACTTCGCATTCATCAAGCGCGGTGTCTCCTCTGACGCACACGCTTGGGACACCGAGTTCGGCTTCGGTCACGATCCCTCGAAGCTGGGCGTGGAGCGCAACATCCTGCGCTACGTACCCACCCAGGTTCTGGTTCGTGCAGACGAGTCCGCATCCGCAGCAGAGACCCTGCGCGTTGTGCTCGCCGGTCTGGCAGCTAACGCACCGGTTGCTCTGTCCGTCGGTAAGGACCTGCCGGTCGACGTCCGTGGCGTCCTCGAGAACAAGGGCATCAAGTACGAAGTCAAGTCGGACGCTCAGTTCCGCGAGTACCTGGCTTCGAACGCTAAGACCCCGGTTCGCGCACTGGCTGGTACCCCGCTGGAAGGCACCCGTATCCGCTACATCGGTAACGATGAGAAGTCCCTCTACACCGCACTGGGTGGTCGCCCGGACGTTGCAGTGTACTTCGCACCCGTCACCGAGGCTGGCCGTATCGAGATGTTGCCCTTCCTCCGCGAGCAGGCTGTTTCGATTACCGCACACCGTTTCGGTAACCCGAACCGCTTCTCCGAGCGCGTCATTTCTTCCCGCTAAGGCGCTGTGAGAGTTTAGCTCTCTAGCCTAAGGCTCAGGGCCCTGCACCATCATGGTGTGGGGCCCTGAGCCTTTTGGTGTGTCTGATGGCTCCCTGCTGGAGGTGAGTAATAGGGGTGCTTCTAGGGCCTTGGGAAGGGGCGCTTGTTGAGCGGTTAGATAGGATAAGGAAAATATAGTGTCATAGAAGTGGTACGGGGGTGTTTGGACGTGCCCCGCGTTACTTCTTATGTGATAATTGGTGTAGGACGTTCCGTCATCCCACATACGGAACGACACCGTGCGCGGGACGGTCCGCGCTACGCAAGAACACACTGAAAGGACACCGCTGCTATGAGCAACGTTCCCGCAGAACTCTCGTACACTTCTGAGCACGAGTGGGTTTCCGCTCTCACCGCCGAGGGCACCGTACGTGTTGGTATTACCGACCACGCTCAGGATGCACTGGGTGACGTCGTCTACGTCGACCTTCCCTCTGTCGGCGACTCTGTAGCTGCTGAGGATAGCTTCGGTGAGATTGAGTCCACCAAGTCTGTCTCTGATCTTTTCGCTCCCATTGCGGGCGAGATTGTCGCAGTGAACGAGGGCCTGGAGGATGACCCCGCACTGGTTAACTCCGATCCCTACGGCGAGGGCTGGATCATTGAGATTCGCCCCGAGAACGCTGATGACCTGGCGAACCTGCTGGATGCAGAGGCGTACAAGGCTGAGCTGGACAAGCTCTAAGTCGATAGACTCTAAGACCTTCTATAGGCCTCGGATAAGAGGTATGTAGTGGTGAGACGGCGAGACCGATTGGTCTCGCCGTTTTTCTTTTAAAATGCACACAAACGCAAATAGTTGGGCGCATTTAAGGTTCGTCTTGAAGGTGTAGGAATTCACTAAAGGGGCTTGAAGGATGACTAAACCCCTAGTGGGAGCCTCTTTCAAGTTAAATGTGATGAAAACTTCAACTATCGCGAGAAGATAAAATTTTCCTCGTAAAGCAGTCCAATATGAGATATATGTGTTCGAAGTATTGGAATTTTGCTAAAATTGGTACTGTCTCTACTGATTAATGTTTGATTGTGTGGCTATTTTTGGGTTCAAAAAGCCCCTGAAAAGGGCGAACTAAATAGCAAAATGCCTTGTGAGGCTATAAGATTGTCTCGAAGGTTTGCGGTTTATCATTTCGTGATAAACAACTAAACTTATCTATCACACTCTCAACACTAAGCAAAGATGTTCGGCACGGAGCGAGACCCCCGACCGGGGGAACGAGCCACTCACTCAAATTTCGGCTCGTATCGACATCGTCTGAACAAGTACCCGAAAGACATAGATGACCTCACGCATCGATGAGAACCTCACTAACGCTGAGGTTCAACTAGAGGACGTGGAGAACGGCGGCTCTGACCGTAACCCGCGTGACGTTAAGAGCCGGACCATTGGTCAGGTTCTTAGCCAGCTTGACCTGGAGTTCCCCGGAATTAGTGCATCCAAGATCCGCTTCCTGGAGGAGCGCGGTCTCGTGCACCCCAGCCGTACCGAAACCGGTTACCGCAAGTACTCCCAGACGGATATTGAGCGCCTGCGCTACATCCTCACCATGCAGCGCGACCACTACATGCCGCTCAAGGTAATCCGTCAGCACCTGGAGGACATGGAAGCCGGTCGCGTACTGAACTCCATGCCTGCCACCGTAAGCGAAGACGTGCTAGACACCGTCCTTGGCCCGAACGAGCAGGAAGGTCGCACCTACACTCTCCGCGAGCTGGCAGAATACGCTAACACCACTCCCGAACTGATTCGCGAGCTGATTGACTTTGGACTGCTCGAAGACGGCTCGGATGTGGAGTACACCGATTACGACGTGCTGATTGCCCGCGTGAGCGCAGAGCTGACCCAGCACGGCATTCAGCCCCGTCACCTGCGCGCATTCAAGTCTGCGGCAGACCGTGAAATTTCCCTCGTGGAAATTGCGGTGGCTCCGCTGGCATCGCGCCGCGACGCAGCCTCCCAGGCTCAGGCGCAGGAACGAGCCGACAAGATCCGCAAGTTGTGCCTGCAGTTGCACGCAACCCTCGTCGAATCGGCAATGCCTACCTACGAGTAGGCGCACGAAGACGCAGACTACCGGACAGTCTGCCGCTCGTAAACCCTCAGCGGTTCTACCACACCCCAAACGGGGATTTCCCTCGGGAAACACCACTGACCACGGTGATTCCCTCTATAGTCCCTACCCCTTACCAACGGGTAGCGGCCTCTAGACTTGGACGAAGCCGACGCTGGCACGCTCGGAATTTCTACCCCTTCGTCCAACACGAAGAGCTTTCTCACCAGGGGGCTCCCGGCCTGCCAAGGCTGTTCACTCAACTCAGCTGTAAATGCGTACGGACTACCTATCCGTACGCATTTACTTTTTAAACTCCCCTGTGGGATGGATACCCAGAAAAAGCGAGGAGAATAGCGGGGGAGGAGCACCCCCACAGGGCGTTAAAGAGGTACGAATGAATCTGAAAAGATCATTCGCTTCGGTGGGTTCAATTTTAAGTAGAGCCCTCTATCAGTTAAAATAGATTGAACAACCGCGCCTATCGCGCATCGGTCGCACTATCGAATCGTGTTCTACGAACCGAATAGTCGAGCCAATGTGTAGTATTGAAAACCGCGCCGGAACCCAGTAGAGGAGCCACGCGAATCATAGACGCAGATTCTAGACCTCAACCCTAGAATCTCACCCCGAGAATCGGGTCTACACCGGAACGACATCGACCGCATTGATGGGGCGCGGTGAAGCACTTAAAAGGGTTTAACGAAAAGGAGGGACCGTGCTAGAGCAGCAGGTAGCCGAAAATGCAGGCGAGGTCGCAACCACGCACGCACCCCAGGGCTTTGATCAGCCCCTGGATGGCTTCGACACCCTCTTCCCTGTAGCGCCGCCTCCGCGCGGTGAACAGGGCGTGCTCTTCACCGACCCTGTCTCTGTCGTCGAGGAAAACCTCGGCTACCGCGGCGCCGTCGCCTGCAAGGCAGCCGGCATCACCTACCGCCAGCTCGACTACTGGGCACGCACCGATTTGGTCGTACCCACCGTGCGAGGCGCATCCGGCTCCGGCACCCAGCGCCTCTACAGCTTCCGCGACGTGCTCGTGCTCAAGATTGTGAAGCGATTGCTCGACACCGGCGTGTCCCTGCAACAGATTCGCACCTCCATCGAGCATCTGCGTACCCGCGGCATTGACGACCTCGCGAACATTACCCTGATGAGTGACGGCACCACCGTCTATGAATGCACCTCCCCGAGCGAGGTCATTGACCTGGTTCAGGCTGGTCAGGGCGTCTTCGGTATCGCGATTGGCCGCGTCTGGCGCGAAATCGAAATGAACCTCAACGGCCAGCCCGGCGAAGAGATGCACGAAAACTTCGAAGGCGACGAACTTGCCGCCCGCCGTGCCCGCCGCGCACAGGCATAAAACACAAAACGTGAATCAGCCCGCGCTCACTACCTATCGGGTAGCGAGCGCGGGCTGAAGCTTTAAATGCGAGGGAATATTCAATGCTCACTTGAGAAAAAACTCAAGATACACCCCTGTCAGAGCCAGAAGAAAAGCGAAGATTCGCTAAAATAAAGGGGCATTACACCTCACTCATAAAAGGGACCTGCATGCCCCGCATCGTCAGTATCAGCAGCCTCAAGGGTGGCGTTGGCAAAACGTCCATCACTTTGGGGCTCGCCTCCGCGGCATTACACAGCGGACTCTCCACACTCGTTATTGACCTCGACCCCCACGGCGACGCCAGCACCGGCCTGGCAGTGGATGAAACCATCCCCGACGTCGCCTCCCTGATTGCTAGCTCCAATGAGCGCGCCTTCGCGGAGGAAGCCGGTAGCTCCTCCTGGAACGCGCTCGTCGGCAAACCCACCCTGCTGACCAATAACCCCGTGACCACCGGTAGCGTGAAGGTGGCGCGAGGCTCGGCACGCTCCACCCTCGTGGACCGTCAGGAAGCGGCACCGTTCATCCGCCGCTTCAAGCGCATGGTGGAGGCGGCAGCGGACGCCTACGACGTGATTCTGATTGACTGCCCGCCGTTCCTCGGAACCCTGTCTTCGATGGGCTGGGCGGTGAGTGAGCGTATCCTCTCGGTAGCAGAGCCCTCCCTCTTCTCCGTGGCGGGCACCGAACGAACCCTGCGTGCCATCGTGCGCTTTCAGCAGGAAAGCGGCATCAGCATTGACGGTGCGGGAGTAGTTATCAACAAGATGCGCCCCAACGACAGCGAACACCGCTACCGACGCGACGAAATGCGCTCCCTCTTCGGCGAGCTCGTGGCAGATCCTGTGCTCGCTGAAAGCCCCGTGCTGCAACGCGCCCAGGGTGCGGCGTACCCGATTCATTTTTGGCCCGACGAAGAGTCGGTTGATCCCGCCATTGACTTCACCCGCCTACTGGCGGGGCTCATGGCAGACCTCTAAACGCAGACATCTACGCGTCACTAATCCGCGGGCTCACATAGTTTCAACGCTTGAGGTCTCAACGCTTGAGTGCGTCTTCTCAAAGAACCTCTGTATTTTCAGCGCTGTGTTCTCAGCCCTGTGTTCTCAGTGCTGTGTTCTTTGGGACGGCGCACTTTCGTATATCCGTCAACATTGACACCAGATAGTGGGAATAGCCGGTAGCCTCCACGCGTTATAGTGGCAGTAACAGAAATAACCCCGCCATCGAGGGGCACGCTGGGAACGAGCCCAGCCTCAACACCAACAACGAGAGGACCACATGAGCATCGAGAACGTAGAACGCATTGACGGCGTAGCACAATACGACCTCATCGTCATCGGCTCCGGATCCGGCAACACCCTCATCGGCCCCGAATGGGATGACAAGAAGGTCGCCCTCATCGACGGCGGTATCTTCGGTGGCACCTGCCTGAACGTTGGCTGCATCCCCACCAAGATGTACGTCTACCCGGCGACTATCGCGCAGAAGACCCGCGAGGTCAAGCACCTGGGCGTCGACGCACACGTAGACGCCGTGCACTGGGCACAGATTCGTGACCGCATCTTTGCCTCTCGCATTGACCAGATTGTTGAAGGCGGCCGCGAATGGCGTGCCGGCCTGCCCAACGTCGACTTCTACGACCAGTACGCACGCTTTGTAGGCTCCCACACCGTTGAGCTGACCGACGGCACCCGCCTGCAGGGCCGCCAGATTGTCATTGCGGCAGGTTCGCGCGCCGTGTTGCCTCCCGTGCCCGGTATCGACTCCTCTAAGGTCTACACTAACGACAACGTCATGCGCCTGGACGAGCTGCCCGCCCGCATGGTCGTCATCGGTGGCGGCGTGATTGCGGCAGAATTCTCCCACGTTTTCTCCGCATTCGGCACCGAAGTAACCCAGCTGAACCGCTCCTCCCGCCTGCTGCGCGGCGTGGATGAAGAGGTCGTGGCACGCTTCGAAGAAGCCGCAAGCAAGCAGTGGAACATCGTCAAGGATGCGTCCCTCTCCGAGATCCGTGAGAACGCCGACGGCAGCGTAACCGTCGTAGCGAAGCGCACCACCGAGAACGGTGAAGAACTGCTCGAAATCCCGGCAGACGCTGTGCTCGTGGCAACCGGCCGCCGCCCCAACACCGACACCCTCAACGCGAAGAACTACTTCGACGTGCAGGACGGCGGTCAGCTCAGCGTCGATAAGTACCAGCGCGTGCTCTACAACGGCGCGCCCGTACCCGGCGTCTACGCCCTCGGCGACGTGTCCAGCCGCTACCAGCTCAAGCACGTGGCAAACCACGAGGCACGCGTTGTGCAGCACAACCTCAGCCACCCCGAGGACCTGCGTGCCAGCGACCACCGCTACGTACCGGCTGCCGTCTTCAGCAACCCGCAGATTGCTGTGGTCGGCATGACCGAAGAGCAGGCGCGCCAGGCGGCTGAACGTGAAGGCTTTGAGATTACCGTCAAGGCACAGAACTTTGGCGACACCGCCTACGGCTGGGCAATGGAAGACAAGATTGGCCTGTGCAAGCTCATTGCCCGTAAGGACAACGGTGAGCTGCTCGGTGCACACCTGGTCGGTGAAGAGTCCTCCGTGCTCATCCAGCCGCTCCTGCAGGCAATGAGCTTCGGCATGGATGCGCGCACCCTCGCACGCGGCCAGTACTGGATTCACCCGGCACTGACCGAAATCGTTGAGAACGCGCTGCTCGGTCTGGAATTCGACGAGCCCGCAAACTAAGAACCCGCCATCTAACGACGGCTAGATAACGTCCGAAAATCGAGGTTTCTAGCGAACAAACAGAGAGGAGGGGATCGTACCTAAGCGGTACGACCCCCTCCTCTCGTTATTGGTGGCCAGAGCCGGTTATGCCTTGTCGCTGTCAGACTTCTGCGGGTTCTGCTCTGCAACAGTCTTCTTCTCAGTCTGCGCGGGCTTCTCAGCGGGAGCATTAGCGGAAGACTTCTCAGCCTTTTTTACCTCTTCAGCCTCCTCTTCCTGAGGCTTCTGCATCATCTCGGCGGTCTGTTCACGCAGCTCCTCAAACTTCTCAGCCGCCTGCTCACGCAGCTCGGCAAGACGCTCCGCCTGGTGGTCCGCGTACTCGTGCAGACGCTCTGCCGCCTGCTCACGCAGTTCAGCGAACTTCTCAGACTGCTCCGCCGCGTACTCCTGCAGGCGAGCCAAAGAATCCGACGTGCTATCGGAAACCTTGCCGTACATCTCATCCACGTAGGAGGAGAAGTCCTGCAGAATCTTCGCGCGGCGCAACTTCTGCGAAGGAGTCAGATAGCCGTCCGCCTCGGTCAGATCGCGGTTCATAATGCGGAACTCGCGAATACCCTCAGCGCGGGAAACCAACTGGTTCGCCTCGTCCACGAGCTTCTGAACTGCAGCACGAACCGCCGGGTGAACAGCAGCCTCCGGGATGGAGAGCGAACGCGGCAGACCCAAGTGCTCCAACTGCTCGGGCAGGGTATCCGGATCCAGGGTCACCAGAGCCGCAACGAACGGCTTCTCATCGCCTACCAGCATCGCCTGAGAAACCAGGGGAGAGGTACGAAGATGAGTCTCCGCAATACCCGGAATCACGTTCTTACCGCCGGCGGTGACAATGATTTCCTTCTTGCGGCCCACAATCTTCAGGTAGCCGCGCTCATCGAAATGAGCCAGGTCACCGGTACGGAACCAGCCGTCCTCAGTGAACGCCTGAGCGTCCTCTTCGGGGTTCTTGTAGTAGCTGCTAATCACGCCCACGCCACGAACCAGAAGCTCGCCGTCCTCAGCAATATAGCCTTCGGAACCGGGGATGAGCGGGCCAATCATGCCAATCTGGTACGGGTTGATGCGGCCAGCCGCAATCGGGGCGCAGGTCTCGGTCAGGCCGTAACCCTCAACCACCTGCACACCCACCGCGTGGAAGAAGTGCGCCAGGCGCTCGCCGAGGGGACCGCCGCCGGAGACCGCGTAGCGCAGCTCGCCGCCCAGAGCCGCACGCAGCTTCGAGTAGACCAGCTTGTCGTAGAGAGCGTACTGCGCCGCCAGCTTCAGCGGGACACGGCCCTCAACCTTCGCCTGTGACCAGCGCACCGCAATATCGGTGGAACGCTCAAAGAGCGACTTATTGAACTTGCCGCCCTTAGCCGCCTTCGCCATGGCGCCCTCGTACACCTTCTCAAAGACGCGGGGCACCACCAGCAGCATGGTCGGCTTGAAGCTATCCAAGTCAGCAGCCAGGTTCTTAATATTGGGGGAGTGACCGATGACCAGACCGGCATCCAGTGCCAGCACCTGAATCAGACGCGCCAGAACGTGCGCCAGCGGCAAGAAAAGAATGGAGGAGTTGCGGGAGTTCGCAATCTCGGGTTCGACCATTTTGGTGTTGACACTCAGGTTTAGGAAGTGGCCGTGAGTCAGCGCGCAACCCTTGGGGCGGCCGGTCGTGCCGGAGGTATACACAATGGTCGCGATGTCATCACAGCCGGCAGCGGAACGTACCTGCTCCAGCTGCTCATCGCTCACCTCGGACGCGCGAGCGCTGAGGGCATCAAGGTCGCCGTTCTCAATGACCCAGCGGTGCTTGAGCTGGCACGGTTCAGAAGTGGAAGCGGCGTATTCTTCAGCCTCAGCCACACGATTCAGGAGCTTCTCATCCTCGACGAAGATGGCGACAGCCTCAGAATGGGACAGCGCCCATGCAGCCTGGGCGGCAGCGTTCGTCTCATATACCGGCACGGAGACAGCACCGGCATACCAGATGGCGAAGTCAATGACGGTCCACTCGAAGCGGGTGCGGCTCATAATGCCCACACGGTCACCCGGGCGGATACCCGCAGCAATCATGCCCTTAGCCAGGTCGGTCACCATCTGGTGGAACTGCTGGGCTCGAACCGGCTGCCAGTTACCCGGCGACATCTGACGGCGGTACAGCACCGGGTTGGAGCTATCGGCTCGGTGGCGCTCAACAATGCTTGTCAGATTCAGTGAGGGGTCGACAAGAACCTCAGCGGGAGTGGAGAAGACTTTCATAATGCGCCTTTCAAATCAGGGCGTAAGCTCGGGCGGTCCGGGCCGCGGGCTGTCCTCGATGGTTCGAGGTGCCGTGATGGCTATCTGAATGTTCTGCCCACCTCGGCGGGTGATGCATTCGCCGGTTGGTGCGCTGAACCTTCAGAATTTAGTGGTTTAGTGATGCGACAAAAGCTTGAACAGTAGAGAGAAGATACTCGGCGTCGTAGTCGAGCGTTGCCACATGGTAGCTGCGGGTCAGCCACCTAAATTCTACAGGAACTGAACAATGTTCGAGAAAATATTTATGGGAGCTATCCGACACAGTATGATCGCCCAGTGAACGCAAATACAGAACCGGCGACTTCAACTGCGGGATCAGAGCACGAGTCTCAGCACCCAAAAGATGCAACTGATGCACCGCCGCCGTCGGAACGATAGAATACGCGCCCTCATTCACACCCGGAACCGCAATATCGGAACCAATCGCCTTGAGCACCGGCAGAACCTTCGACACCTTGCCGGCGTGGCGCATCATCGGGTTCACATCCACCATATAGGGGTTAATCAGCACCGTACCCGCCACCGGCAGACGCGCTGACAGATGAGTCGCAACCGTACCGCCCATGGACATGCCAATGACCACCACCTGCAGACCCTGATTAGCCAGGCGGCGGTACCCCCGCTCAGCAGAATCCAGCCACTGCTGGTACGTGCTATCACGCAAATCCTGCCAACGGGTCGCGTGCCCAGTCAGCACAGGCATCTCCACCGCATACCCGAGCTCCATAAAATGCTGAGCCAACGGGCGCATGCTATGCGGTGAACCCGTAAAACCGTGCACCAGCAAAATACCCACGGAATGCTGCCCCGAATCAGGGGCAAAAGAAACAGGGGAGTGGTCGAACGCATCCTGCTCTTCCCCGAGGCGACGCGCCAAAGATTCCTTAACATTTTGGGTCGCAAGAAGCCTGCGCTCGCGAGCCTTACGCCGAATCCTCTTAATCGGTTCCAGCGAATTATCGAAAATGCTCATGGTCCTCCTTCGCCAACCTGCGCGAATATGAACGCAGGTGCAGGCTCTATAGCGTACCCCGACCGGCTACCGCGGGCACAGCGCCGATGCTGGTATATCGCCTCCAGCGCACCCAATACACCGGTGCGCAGAAAAATCGTTCTCTTTTCTTTAATTATCGCGCGTTCTCTCGCGCCTCTCCAGACACGCTAGAATTGAGCCGGGAACATTCAGAGAGGAGACCCCATGCCTAACGCCGCCCTCTATTCAACGCTCAAGATTCTTGGCTCCCCCCTGCTGCAGGGACTGTACCACCATGACGTGGTGGGCCTTGAGAATCTGCCCGAGGGTCCCTACATTGTCGCAAGCAACCACCTGGCGTTCTGTGACTCCATTTTCATTCCTCTCGCCATGCCTCGCACCGTGAACTTCCTCGCCAAGAGCGACTACTTCACCACCCCCGGCGTGAAGGGCCGTGCCATGGCGGCGTTCTTCCGCGGCGTCGGCCAGCTTCCCATGGACCGCTCCGGCGGCCAGAAGAGCCAGGAATCCCTCAATGCCGGCGCGCAGGTCCTCAAGGACGGCGGCATCATCGGCATCTATCCCGAAGGCACCCGTAGCCCCGACGGACGCGGCTACCGCCCCAAGGTCGGTGTCGCCCGCCTCGCAGTTGAAGCAGGCGTGCCCGTAGTGCCCGTCGGACAGATCGGTACCGACCTGATTCAGCCCTCCGGCTCGAACCGTATCCGTCTGCGCCATGACGGCAAGCCCATCCAGGTGCGTACCATTATCGGCAAGCCCCTCACCTTCGAGGAATACACCGACGGCTCAGACCTGAGCCACCGCGTTCAGCGTGAAATCGCCGACCGTATTGGCTCCGAGATCCGTGCCCTCAGCGGCCAGGAATACGTGGACGTGTACGCCGACCGCGTCAAGAAGCTCATGGCTGATAAAAACATGAGCGCTGATGAGGCGGTCGCACACCTGCAACGCTAAACGTTGAGACAACACCCTGAGACAGCACCCCGGGTGCACACATACGACAGATACACACATGCGCCAGAGGGCGGGATGCGGTACGTGCCGCATCCCGCCCTTTCGTATGCCGTTCTGTCAGGGCGCTTTTCACCCCTCGTATCGCCGACACCGGGTGGCGCCATCTAAACATGTGAGATGTACCTGACTGCAGGGTTAGGTGTTGAAGCAAGCAAGAGTACAATTAGGTCTATTCAGCCTGAAGAATCGCAAGCCAGCACGCCGCACACGGCGCGCCGAGCACCCGAAACGGCGGCTGAATCAGAAAACGCACAAGACCATCCCAATGGAGTGAAGATGAGCAATCAAAACCTCAACACCTCGCAGGCCACCGACCACGGCCTAGACACCTGGCGTCAGCTGCACATTGACCAGCAGCCCACCTGGAGCGAGCACGAAGATTTTGAGAGCACTATCGCCGAGCTGAACTCGGTACCGCCGCTCGTCTTCGCCGGTGAGGTCGACGCCATGCGCCAGGCACTCGGTGAGGTCGCTGAAGGCCGCGCATTCCTGTTGCAGGGCGGCGACTGCGCAGAAACCTTCGCTGGTGCAACCGCCGACAAGATCTCCGGCCGCATCAAGACCATCCTGCAGATGTCTGCAGTGCTCACCTACGGCGCCTCCATGCCCGTGGTGAAGATGGGCCGCATGGCGGGCCAGTTCTCCAAGCCGCGCTCCGCAGACATGGAAACCCGCGGCGACGTCACCCTGCCCTCCTTCCGCGGCGAGACCGTCAACGGTTTCGACTTCACCCCCGAAGCCCGCGTACACGACCCCAAGCGCATGCTGCAGGGCTACCACACCAGTGCCTCCACCCTGAACCTGATCCGTGCCTTCACCAAGGGCGGCTTCGCAGACCTGCGCGCCGTGCACCAGTGGAACCGCGGCTTCACCTCCAACCCCGCGCATGAGCGCTACGAGAAGACCGCCAACGAAATTGGCCGCGCCCTCAAGTTCATGGAAGCATGCGGCGTGAACTTCGAAGCACTCAAGACCACCGACATGTACGTCGGCCACGAAGCCCTGGTCATGGACTACGAGCGTGCCCTCACCCGCATCGACTCGCGCACCCAGCTGCCCTACGACACCTCCGCACACTTCCTGTGGATTGGCGAGCGCACCCGCGGCGTCAACGATGCACACGTAGACTTCCTCTCCAAGGTGCGCAACCCCATCGGCGTGAAGCTGGGCCCGACCACCACCGCAGAGGATGCACTCGCACTGATCGATAAGCTCGACCCGAACCGCGAGCCCGGCCGCCTGACCTTCATCACCCGCATGGGCGCGAAGAACATCCGCGAGAAGCTGCCCGCAATCGTTGAGGGTGTGCAGGCTGAAGGCGCGAAGGTCGTCTGGGTCACCGACCCGATGCACGGCAACACCATCTCCGTGCCCTCCGGCTACAAGACCCGCCGCTTCGACGACGTGCTCGACGAGGTTCGCGGCTTCTTCGAGGTGCACGAGGCACTGGGGTCGTTCCCCGGCGGTATCCACGTGGAAATGACCGGCGACGACGTGACCGAATGCCTGGGCGGCTCCGACGCCATCGACGAGGCAGCACTGGCTGACCGCTACGAGTCCCTGTGCGACCCGCGTCTGAACCACTCGCAGTCCCTGGAAATCGCGTTCCTGGTCTCCGAGTACCTCAAGAACCGCGCATAAAACGTTCATGCGCCTCGCCGTACTAGTCGGTGAGAAATAGCCGAAAAAACAATGCCCGGGTCTTCACTCATCGTGAATGAAGACCCGGGCATTGCGTTTAACCTGCGCACCGCACAGACGAGGACAGAGTGCACAGACGAGGACGGAGTGCTCGAGGGGGGAGCACTACTAGAAGGTCAGGAACGCTTCAATATTGCGCCACCACTGCGACTGCACGAGCGAGGTCGCAAGCCACCAGCCGGTAAAGCTCGAACCCATGCCCAGCAGAATGAGCGCGAGAGCCCAACCTCCCACCGCCATACCAGAGGGCGGAGTCCTAAACTGCTTAGCCGGAAGGCGAGGATCCTTCTGTGAAGACTGCTCGGACTCCTGAGAAGAAGCGCTCTCATCAGCTTCTGAAGCCTCAGTTGCGCTCGCCGCCCCCTTAGACTCCGAACGACGCGTACCGGAGGGACTCAACGAACGCTCGGCATGAATCGGTGCGTACTCGCCGTGAGCTGAGATAAACTCCTGCTCTGTCTGCGGGCCAATACCAACGGACTGAGTGAGCGGGCCCTTCGCAGCTGCGGCGCGGCGGCCCATGAACGAGCCCAGACCGCGCTTGCCGGACTTACCCTTTGCGCCGTCCTGTTCCTGATCGGGGTCAGATTCGTCATTATCGGAGGCGGAACTCACCAGAGGCGGAATGCCCTGGCGGTTCAGCACGGAGTCCTCAGCGTCCACGTCGGCAAGGTGCACGCCCTGACCGGTTGCCGAGGCATCGTACACGAGGCTGTCGGGGGAGTACACATCGTACGCCAGCAGATCGCGGGCATCGCTAAAAGCACTAATCGGGGTGTTGCGGACCATCTGTGCGGCACCGCTGCGCTCCGCAATATCGGCAACAGCCTCCCAGAGGGGAAGCTCCGGCTCCGGGCACGAGGGGGCACGCCAGGCGCGCTCAGCCTCACCCAGCGACTCAGAAATCTCCAGCAGAGCCGTAAACAGCTCGGTCGCATCCTCCGGGCGGGCATGAGGCTGCTTGCGGGTACACCACGAAATCAGCCCCGCAATATCGCGGTCCGCACCCGGCGCGACATCGGTCAGCGCGGGCATCTCAATATTCGCGTTGTGGTAGAGCACCTGCTGGTCATTCTCCAGACCCACAAAGGGCAGACGACCTGAAAGCATGCGGTACATCATCACGCCGAGCGCAAAAATATCGGCTTGCGCGCCGACCTTCACCTTCGGATCAAGAACCTCCGGCGCCACGTAGGCGGGGGTTCCCATGGGGGCGCCCGCATCCACCTGATCGTCACGGCGGGAGAGACCGAAGTCCGTGAGCTTCACCTGGCCGTTAGCGTCGAGAAGAATATTGCCCGGCTTAATATCGCCGTGCAGGTAGCGGTTCGCATGAACCTCCGAGAGCGCCTCCACGACCGGAATGAGGATATCCAGAGCCTCACCCAGGGATAGAGCATTACGTACACGCAGCAGCTGGCTCAGCGTACAACCGTGCACGTACTCGAGCACGATATACATGACCATCTGACCCGAAAAATATTCGGTGCCCGATGAAATCACGCCCACCGTATGCCCGCCTCCACCCACCTGGCGCATCGAGCGTTCCTCACGGTGGAACTTCTGACGGTTCGCTGCATCCTCAGCCAGAGCGGGGGAGAGAACCTTGAGCGCAACCGGGTTATTCGACCACAGGTCCAACGCATAATACACCTCGCTCATGCCGCCGCGGCCAATAAGCGAACCCACCTGGTAGTGACCCTCAATAATGGCGCCACTGAGCCACTGCGAAGAACCAATAGCGGTATCCGGGGCAGCGGGACGAGTGGCGGGAGGAACAGAAGTATTTGCAGAAGAACGAGGGTTCACGGGAGAAATCCGGCGTGGGCTGGGAGTATTCATACGTCTCAACATTTTAGCCCGCCCACCTGGGCAGAAGCGATGCCAAAGGGTACCGGGTAGGTGAACACTCAGCGAATTCTTAAGAAGCACCGACGGGTCTGAACCCAGCCTAAGAACCGCCGGCAACGCGCAAAAAGGAAAGGTGCGCAGGAGAGCTCCCGCTCCAGATGCGGGTCAAAAGTGGTAAATACGTGCCAGCTCTGGCACTCTTAAAAGGTGACTAACGAAAATATTGCTCAGACCTTCGCCCTCGTCGGCGATTGGGTAACTATCCCCGAAATTGCGCAGGCACTCGACCTGAAGGTGACCCGCGTTCACAACCTGATTTCTGACGGTACGCTCATCGCTCTGCGCGACCCGGAAACCAACGTGCGCAAGGTACCCGCACTGTTCCTGAACGGTTCGCGAGTACTCGAATCCCTCAAGGGCACCCTCGCTGTCCTGAAGGATTCCGGCTTCAGCGATGAAGAAGCTATCGTGTGGCTGTACACCAACGACGAGTCCCTGCCCGGCCGTCCCATCGACGCACTGATTGACGGTCGTAAGACTGAGATTCGTCGCCGTGCGCAGGCACTGGCTTGGTAATCCGGCTTGGTAATAGCGGCTCAGTACTATAGCTAAATAGGTTGAGGCGGCATACTCCGGTATGTCGCCTCAACTTGTTTAACGTTTATATGTGGTGGACCTCTACGCCTTGCGACGTAGCGCATCTATGCCTTGCGGCGCAGAGCACGACCCACGATATCGGTCAGCGCCGCATGCGTCAGCTCGTCCAGGTTCATCGCCTCCAGCGCCTCAAACACAGCCTGAGACTTCTGCTCAATCAGCTGCTCATGCTTGGCGAAAGCGCCCGAAGAAACCATCAGATTGCGGATGTGCTCCACCTGCTCATCACTCAGCTCGGGGTTGCCCAAGCTATTGTGCAGAAGCGCCGCGTCGCTCTCAGAAATAGCGGCGGAGGTGAGCGCCACCAGCACGGTACGCTTACCCTCACGCAGGTCATCGCCAGCAGGCTTACCGGTCACCTCCGGCTGGCCGAAGACGCCCAGCTCGTCATCACGCAGCTGGAAGCCCTCACCCAGCGGCAGGCCGAACGCACGGTAACCGGCAAGTACCGGGTGCTGCTCGCTCACGGCGCCGGCACCACTCTCCAGCACGGCAGCCTGCAGAGCCAGAGCACCACCAATTGTGAAGGGGTGCTCGCACGAGTACTTGGCGGACTTGAAACGAATCACGTTCAGGGCACGCTGCAGAGCCGCCTGAGCGTCCTCGGTTTCGAGAACCTCGGAGTAGACGTCCAGGTACTGACCCGCCAGAACCTCGGTGCGCATCCGGTCAAAAATAGTGCGCGCAGGGGCGCCATAGATTGCTCCCTCACCCAGGGACGCAAAAACCTCGGCAGACCACGCCAGGGTCAGATCGCCAGCAAGAATGCCGCCGGTCAGACCGTAGTTGAAAGCATCACCGCGCCAACTATTCTGCTCGTGCGCCGCCTCGAAACGCTTGTGCACGGAGGGAGCGCCGCGGCGGGTATCGGAGCGGTCAATAATGTCGTCGTGAATCAGCGCGGAGGTCTGGAACAGCTCCACCGCCATGCCAGCTTTCACAATAGACCAGGATGCGCGTTCCTCGGTTACTGGTGCACCGCCGGCACCTCGCCAACCCCAGTAGCTCAACAGGGCACGCAGGCGCTTGCCGCCGGTGGAGAGAGACTCAATAGCCTCCAGCAGGGGTAGAGTCTCAGAAGAAATGCCCTCAAGTAGCTCGCGCTGGCGGGTAAAAAACTCAGCCATGAGGGTGTCAAAAGCGTGCAGGTAGGCTCGCTGCTCTTCAGCAATACGCTCGGCGAGGTGCACAGAAGCCGCCGGGATATTCGGTGCCGCTACGGTGAGGCTCTCGGTCGCCTGGGGAGTGGGTGCTCCGGAAGGAGAAGGGGGAGTCATACTATCCTCGCTGATGGTCGCTATGTACGGTCCTGTTGCCGTGCGGTGTGCACTTCTTCTAGCTTAGTGGAGAAAAGCCCAAGAGAACGCATTTACGAACACGTTTACGATATATTACCCCTATTGTTCGTAGAAATGTGCTATATTTTCGGTAGGTGGGCGTAGAAGTTATGAGAGGAGGCGACATGGGGCAGACGCGAACCGGCAAGAATAGCGGCGTAAGGAACGGCCGCGTCATTATGCACCTGGACATGGACGCCTTCTTCGTCAACGTCGAACTCCTCGAAAACCCCGCTCTGCGCGGCGAACCCATTATCGTGGCGCCCCTGGGCCCCCGCTCGGTCGTATGCTCCGCCTCCTACGAGGCGCGCGCCCACGGAGTGCGCTCCGGAATGCCGCTCAGCCGCGCCCGGAACCTCAGCCCCAACGCCACCGTCCTGCCGCTGCGCGGCGACTATCGGCACTACTCGCGCGCCGTCATGGCAATCCTTCACGACCTGAGCCCTTACGTGGAGCAGGTCAGCGTGGATGAAGCCTTCGTAGACCTCACCGGCGCTTACCTGCACGGCCAAGACCCCGTCGCCCTGGCGCAGCGCGCTCGCGACCGCATCGCGCAGGAGCTCTCCCTGCCCTCCTCCGCGGGGGTGGCGCCCAATAAACTACTCGCAAAAATGGCGTCGACCGGTAGTAAACCCAACGGGCTGTGGGTCATTCCACCCGAGCGCGTTCAAGAATTTCTTGACCCGAGAAAAGTTTCCGACCTGTGGGGAGTGGGTGCGAAAAGTACCGAGCAGCTCTCCCGATACGGTATCCACACCATCGCCCAGATGAGGTCCATGAGCCTGGATTGGCTCAAAGAACGCTTCAGCACTGCCCAGGGCGAGCACCTCTGGGCCATGGCGCGCGGCATTGACGAACGCCCCGTGATCACCGAGCGCGAAGAGAAAAGCATGGGTGGCGAGCACACCTTCGAGACGGATACGACCGATGTCCAGGAGGTGAGCGCTGCTATTCGGGAGCTGAGTCTCAAGCTGGGAAAGCGCCTGCGATCCGCGGGGAAACTTGCCGGCGGGATCAGCCTCAAAATCCGCTACAGCACCTTCGAAACGCACACCCGCGCTATCCCCCTAAACGTGCCTGTGGACTCCGGTATGCAGATTGCCTCCCTGGCTCTGGAAGCCCTGCGAGCAGATGAAATCGTGGTAGGGCAGATGGTACCCCGCGCCCTGCGACTCATCGGGGTGCGTGCCGAAAAGCTCGCCCGCGCAGAAGACGGAGTGCAACAAACCCTCTTCGACTCCATTGAGAGCGGGGCAAACCCACGCTCCTCACAAACCGCCTCCTCACAACGAGGCGGCGGGGGAGCGGGCAAAAGCTTCGGGAATGGTACTCGCTCGGGTTCTGGCGCTCGCCTTGTGAAGAGTGGTAGATGGTCCGAGGTGGAGCACGTCATGGACGCGATTCATCGCAAGTACTCACAGGAAAGCCTCAAACCAGCCTCCGGGGTGGCGGTGCCGGAACAGAAGGTTGAGGAAAGGGCCGAGAAAACGGCTGAGTAAAAGACTACGCAAAAGGCTGAAGGAGGGAACTAGCCCGAGAGGAACCATCGCAGAAAGAGTAGCGCCCTCCACGGAAGACATTGAGGTACTTCTGCCTGAAAAAGAATGCGCCAACCCCACCCGGCGGGGTACGATGGGAAGCATACGACGGGAAGATGCGCTCACCGCGCCAGCTGGTACACCAGCTAACCCTGCTGATACGAATGTCATTTTGAGTAGAGACACCTCAAAGGAGAAAACGATGGCACTGTCCGAGCGTGAACAGAAGGTTCTGGACCAGCTCGAAGAACTCATGAGCAATGAGGATCCGCACTTTGCCTCCTCCATGTCCTCAACTGGCAATACCGCGCCGGTCTTTAGCGCTCGCCACCTGGCTCTCGGTATTCTCTTCGTTCTTATTGGCCTGGGCATCATTATTGGTGCGGTCGCATCTAATATGATTTGGCTGGGCGTATTCGGCTTCCTCTTTGCTGCAGGTGGCGTGTACTTCGCAACCACCAGCAAGAAGACCCCGGTAGATTCCTTCCTCGGCGGTAAGGCAGAGGGCGCAGCTCGTGTGCGTCAGCGTGAGCAGAAGGAGCGTTCCTCCTTCATGAATCGTCTGGAGGACCGCTGGGACGAGCGTAATAACGGCCAGTTCTAATACTCTTTGTCGCAATAGTTTTCCTTAGTTAAGTATCCGTACTCTCTAGGGGCTCAAGACTTCACAAGCGGAAGGTAAGAATTCTTACCTTCCGCTTTTTCTATGCCCGAACCAGTGAGAGATGGACGTTTTAGAGGCGGGCGGATGGAGCGCACTGACTATTGCAACTGGCCCCGTCATTGACTTTGTACTTGAGTCAGGACATAGCAAACATGATGAAGGCGGTCCGCTGAGCGGACACACCCGAAGCTGTGTAGAAGCTGTGCGGCAGCGTTAAAAATGCAGAAGAGAGCATAAAAACACTAAAAGATACTCTGCCGGGTGGGGTAGGTGGTGGAAAGTGGGGTAAAGTGGAGGGGAAAGCTGAAAGTCAGTCCTATCACCGTGCCCTCAAACAAACGGCGGAGGCGCCGGCCCGGCACACCCCGCCACCGGCACCTACAGGATGTGTGGAGCACCCCCGCTCCCGCAGACTTCAGCACATCGGCACACATCAGGGGCACACATCGGGGAGGTGAAGTGAATGTTCTTAGGTACCTACTCACCACGAATGGACGCCAAAGGACGCATCATCCTTCCCGCCAAATTCCGTGAGGAACTCTCAGCAGGCCTCGTTCTGACCCGCGGTCAAGAACGATGCCTGTACGTTTTCCCCGCCGCAGAATTTGAACGCATCCACGAACGGATGCGCACCGCGCCCCTGCCCGGACGAGCCGCCCGAGACTTCCTGCGAGTCTTCCTCTCAGGAGCCTCAGACGAACTGCCTGATAAGCAGGGACGCATCACCATCCCGCCGATACTGCGCCAATACGCAGGACTGACCGACAACCTCGTCGTCATCGGATCCGGTACCCGCGCAGAAATCTGGGATGCAGCCGCCTGGGAGGAATACCTCGCCCGCACCGAAGCTGAATTTGCCTCCCTCGACGAGGACCCGTTCAGTCCGCTACTCTAACCGGCATCCCGCCGGTGCGATGGCTACCGCCCCGGCATTTCTAGCACCCACACCACTCTTCCGTAAGCCTTCCCAGCCTTCCCGCAGGACAAACTCTCACAGGAGCACCCATGAGCGTAGACCACGCCCCCGAAACCGGTATGACCGCATCCGGCTCTGCCGCCAAGGTCACCGGCGCATCCATTGAGAACCTCTCCCAGCGTGAAGCCAGCGAACGCCACGTGCCCGTGATGCTGGACCGCTGCATTAACCTGCTGGCACCCGGCATCGAACGCGCCGTTGAGGAGCGCGGCACCGCCTACGTTATTGATGGCACCCTCGGTATGGGCGGTCACTCCGAGGCGCTGCTTGAACGCTTCGAAAACCTTGTACTCATCGGCATTGACCGCGATCTGCAGGCGCACGCCATCGCCGGTGAGCGCCTGGCGCGCTTCGGTGACCGCTTCGTACCCGTGCACGCCGTCTACGATGAAATTGACCGCGCCATGGAAACCGCCGGCGTGCAGGGCATCGACGGCATCCTGATGGACCTGGGCGTCTCCTCCATGCAGCTGGATGAACGCACCCGAGGCTTCGCCTACTCCTACGACGCGCCCCTGGACATGCGCATGAACTCCGAAGACGAGCTCACCGCCCGCATCGTCGTCAACGAATACAGCGAAGATCAGCTGCGCCGCATTATCCGCAACTGGGGCGAAGAGAAGTTCGCATCGCGTATCGCCCGCGCCATCTGCACCGCCCGCGCCAACGCGCCCCTGGAAACCACCGGTGAGCTTGTGCGTATTATCCAGAAGGCTGTGCCCGTCGCCGCGCAGCGTACCGGCGGCCACCCCGCCAAGCGCACCTTCCAAGCGTTGCGTATCGAAGTGAACCACGAACTGGAAGCCCTCGAACGCGCCGTACCGGCAGCCCTGGAGGCGCTCAACCTCGGCGGCCGATTCGTCGCCATGAGCTACCACAGCCTCGAAGACAAGATTGTCAAGAGGGCACTGACCGCAGAGGCAACCTCCAAGGCACCCAAGGGCTTCCCGGTAGAGCTTGAAGAGCACAAGCCCACCGTCAAAATCATTACCCGCGGCGCAGAACCGCCTACCGACGAGGAAATCGAACAGAACTCTCGCGCCGCCAGCGCCAAGCTGCGCGCCGCCGAGAAAATCCGCATCCCCGCCAAGTAGAAGACAGAAAGCGAAGAAGAGTGAGCACCCAGCACGCATCCCAGCGCCCCACCCGCACCCAGGGCGCCCCGCGGAGTCGACGCGCCGGTTCCTCGCGCCCTGCCGCCGGCACCCCCGGCGCCGTTGGCTCTACCCGCGCATCCTCTACTGGCGCATCGACCGGGGCGAGCCGCGCCTCCACCCGAGCTCATTCCGGTCGTACCCGCACCGCGCGTCTGGAGCCGGTCACCGCCTCCCATCCGGTGGTTCGTCCCGCCAGCACCGCAGCATCGCACGGCGGTAAGCGCACCTCAACGAACGCGAGCCGTGTGCCCTCGAGCGTCCGTTCAGCAGCACGCACCGAAGAAGCACGCGAGGCGAAGCCCAAGCAGCGTAACCCGCTGTCCACTGTGCGCCGCCGAGCTCGTAAGCTCAGCCCGCCCACCATGCTCGCTGTTTTTGCGGCAATCCCGCTGACCCTGATTTTTATTCTGCTGCTCAATGTGCTGATCGTAACCCGACAGTACGACATGGTGGATTTGCGCGCGCAGGAGCAGCAGCTTGTGCAGGAAAACCAGGCGTTGCAACAGGAGATTGGCTTCAAGGAAGCCCCGCAGGATTTGGCGATACGCGCCAGTACCCTGGGCATGTTTGTGAGCTCTTCGCAGGCGACCCTGAACCTGCAGTCCTCCACGATTGAGGGCACCCCCGCCCCGGTGGCAAGCCCGACCGGTGCTGAGGGAAACAAGCAGGAGAACCTGATTTCGCCTCCGGCAGCTGGCTCGAATGAAAGCTACGCCAAGAGCATTGTGGACGCGGACAAGTCCGTTCAGCAGCGCCACGGCCAGGCGAGCGCGGCGGCTAAGGCATCTGCAAGCGCCTCGGCGAGCCCTGCTCAGCAAACTAACTCAGCTCAGCAGGCTAACCCGACCCAGCCTGCACCGAGTGCCTCGGCTAGCTCTGCTACCGCACCGAGTACCGCTCAGCAGCCCGCGGCTAGCCAGCCCGCACGATAAACAATATTGACCACAGGATGCGTAGCATCACCGATAGACTAGACCAGCGAAAGGACCACCGCATGAGCTCCGACGCGCGTAAGAACGCGAACGAATCGGCATCCGGTCAGCCGGATCTGACCCGCCGCGGCTTCGTCGCAGGCGCCGCAGCCACCTGCGCTCTGGGCGTCATCGGTGCGAACCTGTTTATCCGCCAGGGCTTTGACCCCGGTGCGGTGGCGAATGCATCCCGTCAGAAGCGTCTGCGCTCGCAGGTGCTGCCCGCTGTGCGTGGCCAGATTCTCGATATCAACGGTAACGTTATGGCGCGCACCGTGCAGCGTTATAACCTGACCGCAGATCAGAGCGCCGTGGCGACCTTCAAACGCTACAACGAGGACCGCACCCAGAAGATTGAGGTCACCCCCAACCAGCTGGTGTACGAGATGGTCGATATTCTCAAGACCGTTGACCCGGGCATTACCGATGAGTTCATCAAGTCCAAGCTGGACGGCACCTCCAAGTACTCGGTGATTAAGGCAAATATCACCCCGGAGATTTTCAATAAGATTGATGCTCTGGGTGCGCCCTTCATCTACGGTGAGGCGTTCTCCCAGCGCCTGTACCCCAACGGTAGTGTGGGTGGCTCCGTGGTCGGCAAGTACAACATTGTTGAAGAGGCTGACGGCAACGGCAAGGGCGGCACGGTGTCCCGTAACTTCTCGGTGGGCATTGAGCGTGTCTTTGAGAAGGAGCTTGCCGGTACCCCCGGTGAGCGCACCTACGAGATTAGTGCTGATGGTGTGCGTATCCCTGTGGCGAAGGAAGAGCAGCGCCTGGCGGTGGACGGTAAGAATATTCGTCTGACCATTAACCGTGATGTGCAGTATTTTGCGCAGCAGGTGGTACGTGCTCGCGCTGAGGAGCTGAAGGCTGAATGGTGTACCGCCATTGTTATGGATGTGCGTGACGGCTCCATTTTGGCTCTCGCTGATTCCTCTACGATGGACCCGGGTGCGGCAACCATTGAGGATGCGGCGGATATGACTCCGCGCGCTATTTCGCAGAACGTGGAGCCCGGTTCGACCGAGAAGATGCTGACTTCTTCTGCGTTGATTGAGCAGGGCCTGACGACTCCGACTAGTGTGTATGATGTGCCCGCGACCCTCACGATTGACGGCCAGACTTTCAAGGATGCGTTTGAGCACGGGGCGCAGCGGCGTACTTTCTCGGGCATTATTCATGACTCGATGAACACCGGTACGGTGCTGGTCGGTCAGAAGCTCAGCAAGGAAGAGCGCTACAACTGGTTGAAGAAGTACGGCGTCGGCGAGTTTACCGGCATTGAGCTGACCGGTGAGGAGCAGGGTATAATCGCTGATTGGCGTGATTGGGATGGCCGTCAGCAGTACACTGTGCTGTTCGGTCAGGGTGTTGCGCAGACTCCGCTGCAGACCGCCATGATTTTCCAGGCGCTGGGCAATAAGGGCGTTCGTCTGAAGCCGCGCATTGTGGACGCGATCATTGACGCCGACGGTACCGAACATAAGCGTGCCGTAGAGCCTGGCGAACGCATGGTCAGCGAGGAGACTGCCGCCTCCTGCCTGACTCTCATGGAGAATGTGGTGGAGCAAGGCCACGCCCGTCCGGCGAAGGTGACCGGCTACCGCGTGGGCGGTAAGACCGGTACTGCGGAAACTCCGAGTGAGAAGGGCGGCTACGACGGCAACACGACGTCCTTTATTGGTGTGGCGCCGATTGAGAACCCGCAGTTCTTGGTGGCGGTGACCATGCAGCGTCCTGAGGGTAGCGTGGGTGCGAACGGTACGACGGCTGAGTTCTCCAAGATTATGGAGAAGACCCTGCACACCTATAATGTGCCGCGTTCTACCGGTGAACCGGAGTTGATTCCGCTTTTTGCTGAGGACAGCCCCAATAAGACGAGCTAAAGGCGAGCGGGGGAGAGGTTCCCGGTAGCTGATTCGTGATGAAGAAGCCCCGGCACTGAACACCTGTCGAAGCCTAAAGACCGTAGAATATTGAATGACCCTGTGTGCCTTGAGCGCATTGACCATACAGAGCTCACCGCTTCGGACAGCGGAGAGGAAAGAAGGACGATGGATACCGCATCTCACGCACCCGGCCAGAACCTGCTGGGCGGCGACGCTCAGACTCTGCGCCCGAATGCTGTGCGCCCGGTGAGTTTGGCGCACCTTCGCGAATATCTGCAGGGATTGGGTGCTCAGGTGAGTGCCCAGCCGGCTAGTGGCGTTCAGGGTTCTGAATCCGGTGATTCTGTTGAGGTCACCGGTATCAGCATGGACTCCCGAGGCGTTCGCCCGCAGGACCTGTACGTGGCTCTGCCCGGTGCGAAGGTGCACGGTGCGCAGTTTGCTGAGGCTGCGTTGAAGCTGGGTGCTTCCGCTATTTTGACGGATGCTGCCGGTGCGCAGCTGCTGGGTGAGGCGCCGGTGCCTGTCCTGGTGACTGAGAACCTGCGCGAGTATGTCGGTCCGTTGGCTGCGCTGATTTATGGTTCGGCTTCGTTCCCCGCTACCCACCGTTACGCGGTGACCGGTACGAACGGTAAGACCACCTCCACCTACATGTTGGAGTCGGTGTTCCGCACCGGCCTGGGTGTGAAGACGGGTCTGATTGGCACTATTCAGATTCTGATTGATGGTGTGTCGGTTCCTTCGAAGATGACCACCCCTGAGTCTCCTCACGTGCATTCTCTGCTGACGATTATGGGTCAGCATCAGGTGCGTTGCGCCGCAATGGAGGTGTCATCGCACGCGATTGATTACCACCGTGTGGACGGCGTGAAGTATGCGGTTGCTGGCTTCACGAACCTGACCCAGGACCACCTGGATTTGCACGGCACTATGGAGCATTATTTCGACTCGAAGGCTCAGCTGTTCACCCCCGAACGTGCCGAGCTGGCTGTGATTACTGCTGATGACGAGTGGGGCGAGAAGATGTTCTCCGCCGCTTGCGAGCAGATGGGTGCGCAGCAGGTGCACCGTCTGGTGACTGCGCGCGGTGCCGGTCTGGCTGAGGTGCCCGCAGAGTTTGGTGCCCGCGACTGGGCTGTGGTGAAGGTTCAGCGTGAGGGTCTGGGCCACCGCTTCCACGTGGCTAACGGTGCCGGTGAGAGCGTTGAATGCTACACCGGTCTGCCCGCTGATTTTAACGTTTCGAATGCTGCGCTGGCGGCGCTCATGGCGTACCTGGACACTGACTCCGCTGAGCGTGAGCGTCTGTTGCCCGAGCTGGCGTCCGGTTCGGCTCTGACTCCGGTGGTGCCGGGTCGTATGCAGCTGATTTCTTTGGCTCCGCACGCGATTGTGGACTTTGCCCACAACCCTGACGGCCTGACCCGTGCCCTGGAGGCGATGGACCGCCCCGGCGACGGCAAGGTCATGATTGTTTTCGGCGCGACCGGTGAGCGTGACCAGCTCAAGCGCCCGATCATGGGTGCGATTGCGGCACAGTACGCAGATATTGTGGTTGTGACTGATGACGACCCGCACGGTGAGGCGCCCGAGCCGATTCGTGCCGCCGTTGAGGAGGGCGCGCAGAAGGCTGAGAACCGCCGTGCCACCCAGATCCTGAATATAGCTCCGCGTGCCGCCGCTATTGATGCGGCAATTGCCCTGGCGGGCGAGCACGACGCCATCCTGATTGCTGGCCGCGGCCACGAAACCGAACAGGATGTTGACGGCGTGGATATCGCCCTGGACGACCGTGTTGAAACCGCCCGTGCCCTGCGTGCGCACGGTTTCGAGATTCTGCCTGACTACCAGCGCATGCTCGATGAAAGTGACTCTAAGACCGCTGAAGGTATGGTGAAGAATGATTAAGATCAGCGCCGCCCAGATTATTGAGGCAACCGGCGGCACCGCTATCGGCCTGGAGGGCCGTGAGGAGCAGGTGTACGCAGACTTCGCCACCACCGACTCCCGTGAGGTGCAGACCGGTACCCTGTTCGTGGCGAAGCCCGGCGCGGTCACTGACGGTCACAGGTTCATCCCCATGGCGTTTGAGAAGGGCGCGACCCTGGCGCTGGTCGAGCGTGAAGTACTCGATGAGCAGGGCGTGCCCTACCCGAGCATCCAGGTGCCCGATGTGGTGCTGGCGATGGGCGGTTTGGCGCGCTATTCCATTGAGCAGATGCGCGCTCAGGGCGAGCTGACCGTTATCGGTATTACCGGTTCTGCCGGTAAGACCACCACCAAGGACCTCCTTGCCGCCATTTTCACCCCGGAGGGCCCGACCGTTGCGCCGGTTGGTTCCTACAACAGCGAGGTGGGCGTGCCCCTGACCGTTTTCCGTGCGGATGAGTCTACCCGCTACCTGGTCATTGAGATGGGTGCCGACCACGTGGGCAACATCGAGTACCTGGCGAATATTGCGCACCCTGATCACGGCGCAATCCTGAAGGTTGGTACCGCGCATGCTGGCGAGTTCGGCGGCGTGGACAATATTGAGCGTACTAAGGGTGAGCTGGCTGAGGGTGTTCAGCCGACCGGCTCCCTGGCTCTGAACGCTGACGATGAGCGCGTGCTGCGCATGGCGTCGCGTTCGGTGGCCCCCATTACTTACTTCGGCGTGGGCGAGAAGACCGACGCGAACGGTCAGCCCTACGAACGCTACGTGGCGGCGCTGAACCTGCGCACCACCGACGCTGGCTGCCCCGAGTTCACTCTGCGCCTGCCTGACGGTAGCGAGTACGAGATTTCCTCGCAGCTGATTGGTGAGCACCACGTGCACAACCTGCTGGCTGCGGCGACTGTCGCCTACAACAGCGGTATTTCCGGTGAGAAGATTGCTCGCGCGCTCAATAAGACGGCGGCAGCTTCGAAGTGGCGTATGGCTCGCACCGACCGTGCCGACGGCGTGACCGTCATTAACGACGCATACAACGCGAACCCCGAGTCGATGGCGGCGGCACTGCGCACCCTGGCGCAGCTGGGCCGCACCGTTGACCCGGCGACCGGTCAGCCGCACCGTACCTGGGCTGTTCTGGGCGCCATGCTGGAGCTCGGTGACGCCTCCCTGGAGGAGCACGACCGCATCGGCCGCCTCGTGGTGCGCATGAACATTTCCAAGCTGATTGCTGTGGGCGACGAGACGAAGCCCACCTACAATGCGGCTCACCTGGAAGGCTCCTGGGGTAATGAGGCGACCTGGGTGAAGACCCCGGAAGAGGCAGAGCAGATTCTGCGCGCCGAGGTTCGCCCCGGTGACATTGTGCTTTTCAAGTCCTCGAACGGCGCGAAGCTGGGCATTCTGGGTGACCAGGTTGCTTTCGCCGAGTACACCTTCGGTGCTGAGGAAGAGCAGGCACCGACCTGGCTTTCTGCCGGTGACTTTGTTGAAACCACCGATTTGAGCGACCACCTTGCCGCTCACCTGGACGGCACCGCTAACGGCGACCGTACTTCGACCGAACAGACCACGAACGAAGGGTAGCGCTTTATGATTACCGTGCTGATTGCTGGAATCTTCGGATTCCTCATCTCCCTCACCGCGCTGCCGGTGTTCATCAAGAAGATGAAGTCCCTGAAGCTTGGCCAGCTCATCCGTGAGGAAGGCCCGGCAGCCCACCAGCACAAGGCGGGCACCCCCACCATGGCGGGTCTGATTTTCATCCCCGCGGCGATTCTCGCCTACTTCTTGACGCTGGCGGTGAGCGCGCTGTTCTTCGGTACCGCACCGATGCCGACCGCCACCGCGTGGCTGACCATCGCCTTCACCCTGGGTATGCTCGGCGTGGGTGCGGCGGACGACATCATGAAGTTCCGCAATAAGGGCAACGAGGGTCTGACCGAGAAGCAGAAGACCATCGGCCTGCTGGGTGTGACCCTGCCCTTTGCCTACCTGGCGTTCCAGTTCCCGAATGAGTCGGGTGCTCGTCCGGCGTCGACCGCTATCTCGTTCGTGCGTGACCTGCCCATCGACCTGTTCGCGGCGGGCGCGGTCTTCGGCTCCATCCTGCTGGTTGGTTGGATTACCCTCATCTCCCTGTCCGGCACGAACGCCGTGAACTTCACCGATGGTCTGGACGGCCTGGCTGGCGGCATCATGATGACCATCTTCTCCGGCTACCTGACCATCAGCATCTGGCAGTACGTGCACGCCTGCTCCGCTGGTGCCGGCACCGCCTGCTACGATGTGCGCGACCCCGGTTCGCTGGCGCTGATTGCCGCCTCCCTGGTGGGTTCGCTGGCTGGCTTCCTCTGGTGGAACGTGTCGAAGGCGCAGATTTTTATGGGCGACTCCGGCTCCCTGGCACTTGGTGGCGCAATGGTTGCTTTCGCACTGTTCACCCGCACCGAGCTGCTCCTGCTGGTCATCGCCCTGATTCCCGTGCTGGAAGTGTTCTCTGTGATCGTGCAGAAGTTCGTGTTCAAGACCAGCCGTAAGCGTTCGGTCGCAGCGGGGGAGAAGCCCCTGCACGCGCACCGTTACTTCCGTATGACCCCCTTCCACCACCACATGGAGAAGGTCGGCGTCAACGGCAAATACTCAATTGATAAGCGAGGCATTGCCCCCGGTACCGTCAGCAGCGGCGAAGTGAACTCCGTGTTCCGCCTCTGGGTTGTTAACGCCCTCTGCGTGCTCGTTGCCCTGGCGCTGTTCTTCGGTGACTGGTTCTCGCAGACTTCTGGAGTGATTCACTAATGTCAACTAATGAACAGCCGGATACAGCTCGCATTGAAGCGAACGCCGCCGCTATTGCGGTGAACCCGGTGTATGAGAACGAGCGCCTCGCGGAGCTGACTCACTGGGGTGCGCCCTGGGCTAACCTGCGCGTGGTCGTGGTGGGCATGGGTACCAGCGGCGACGCTGTGACCGATGTGCTCGCCCAGCTGGGTGCGAAGATCGTTGTCATCGACGGGACAGATACCCCGGAGAAGCGTGAGCGCATCGACCTGTACGCTAACGCCTACGGCAACGTTGAGGGCCTGTTTGGTCCCGAGCACATGCGCGCACTGCCCCCGGTGGACGGTCAGGAACCCGAGCTTGTGGTAACCTCCCCGGGCGTGCGTCCCGACCACCCGGTGATGCTGGACGCTTATGAGCGCCGTATCCAGATTTGGGGCGATGTTGAGCTGGCATGGCGTTTAAACGAGCGTAGTGGCCTGCCGACCCCCAAGTGGCTGTGCCTGACCGGTACGAACGGTAAGACCACCACCGTGGGCATGGTCGATTCCATCCTGAAGGCTGCCGGTAAGAAGTCTATTCAGGTGGGTAACGTGGGCATGCCCATCGTGTACGCCATTGCCGACGATGAGCCCTATGAGTTCTTCGCGGTGGAGCTGTCCAGCTTCCAGCTGCACTGGACCTACTCGATGTCCCCGTACGCTTCGGTGGTTCTGAACATCGCTGAGGATCACGTGGACTGGCACGGCTCCTTCGACGGCTACAAGGCTGATAAGGCTCGCGTGTACGAGCACACTCAGGTTGCCTGCATCTTCAACACCGACCACGTAGACACCCTGCGTATGGTCGAGAACGCGGACGTCATTGAGGGCGCTCGCGCGATTGGTTTCAGCTCCACTGAGATGCCTGCCGTGTCGATGCTCGGCCTGGCTGAGGATATTCTGGTGGATCGCGCCTTCCTGAAGAACCGCTACAACGAGGCGTACGAGCTGGCGGTCCTGCAGGATCTGGCTCCGGCACCCGGTAAGATGCCCGCGAAGCACACCGTGGAGAACGCTCTGGCGGCTGCGGCGCTGTGCCGTGCGGCTGATATTGACCCGAAGGCTGTGGGAGCGGGCCTGCGTTCTTTCAAGACCGGTGCGCACCGCAACCAGCTGGTGGGCTACGCGAACGACATCATGTGGGTGAACGATTCGAAGGCTACGAATCCTCACGCCGCGAACGCGTCGATGAGCGGCTACCCCTCGCTGGTGTGGATTGCTGGCGGCCTGTCGAAGGGCGTTGAGTACGATGAGCTGATTGCTGCTCACGCTAAGCGTCTGAAGGCTGTGCTGATTATCGGTACTGATACTGCGGCGCTGAAGTCGGCGTTGGCTAACCACGCTCCGCAGGTTCCGACCTACAATATGACCGCCGCTGTGGCTGATTCTTCGGACGGCATCGCCGTGATGAACGCGGCCGTTGCGAAGGCTGCTGAGCTGGCGCATCCGGGGGATACCGTACTGATGGCTCCCGCGTCTGCTTCGATGGACCAGTTCAAGAATTATGCGGTGCGCGGTGATGCGTTTGCGAACGCTGTTGCCGCCCAGCTGGCAGACTCTTAGGACATTGCCTGCAGGGGGCGTCTCGGGTGACCGGGGTGCTTTCTGCGGGTTCTTCTCGGGGGTGGGATGGTAACGGTGTCCCACCCCTGAACCTTTTTCGTGTATTCGCCACGACGGATCCGTGGCAGTTGAGGCCTATAGGAGGGCATGTGAGTACCAGCGCATCTTCGGAGCGTTCGGCTTCTTCGGCGCGTTCGACCGCGAGTGGTCGTTGGGCGTCTTTGCGAGCCGGTTTGGAGGATTTCTCTGCGCCGTTCCGTACTCGTGCCGATAGGCTGTACCGTCGTGGTTTGAAGGCTGACCTGTGGGATGTGCCGGTGATGCTGCTGGTCACGACCCTGGGTCTGGCTATTTTTGGCTGCATTATGGTGCTGTCGGCGTCGAGCGTCACCATGATTTCTCAGGGACAGTCGCCGTTCTCGCAGGTTTCGTCTCAGGTCATGTTCTTGGTTCTTGGCGTGATTGCGATGGCGGGTATTACGCGTATCCCTGTTGGGTATTACCACAAGAAGTCTGTGGTGTACGCGATGCTGATTGTCGCGTTGGTCATGCAGCTTGCTGTGGTGGTCGTTGGCGTTGAGGTGAACGGTAACCGTAACTGGTTGAAGATCCCCGGCATCGGACAGATCCAGCCGTCGGAGTTTTCGAAGCTTGCGATTATTATGTGGCTGGCATGGGTGTACAGCCGCCACGGCGATATTTCTCGTAGTATTTGGCGCACGCTGTTCCCCTCGATTTATGGTGTGGGTGCCCTGGTGCTGCTGATTATGCTCGGTGGTGACATGGGTACCGCCATGGTGTATGGCTTCATCTTTGTGGGCATGATGTGGCTGGCGGGTGCTTCTCGCAGCTCGCTGCTGAAGATTGGCGGCGCGTTTGCGGCGTTGGCGCTGGTGGGTGTGCTCAGTAGCGCGAACCGTGTGGCTCGTATTTTCGGTATTTGGGGCTCGTGCACGAACGCTAACTGTGACCAGGCGAATTCTGGTGAGGTGGCGCTGACGACCGGTGGCTTCTTGGGTGTTGGTCTGGGCCAGTCGCGCCAGAAGTACAACTACCTGGCTGAGGCGCATAACGACTATATTTTCGCCATTATCGGTGAGGAGCTGGGTCTGCTGGGTACGCTGGCGGTTCTGCTGCTGTATGTGGGCCTGGTGTACTGCGCGGTTCGTATTATGCTGCGTACTACTGATCCGCTGGTGCGTTTGGCTACGGGCGGCATCATGATTTGGTTGACCTCTCAGGCGATTATCAATATGGGCATGGTGTCCCGTATTTTGCCGGTGATTGGTGTGCCTTTGCCGTTTGTCTCCTATGGTGGTTCGTCGCTGTTGTCCTCGTTGTTTGCGGCAGGTTTGTTGTTGGCGTTTGCGCGGCAGACTCCGTTGCGTGGCGCGACGAAACCGTCGAATATCGAGACCCAGAGCGCGCGTGAGGTTCGTCGTGAGAATGCTGAATGGCAGCGTCGTACGCCGTTGCAGGATGTACTGAATCAGGAAGAGGCAGATCGTGCGGCTGCTGGTGGCCACCTGTTGAAGGAACATAATCCTTTGAAGGTTGTTTTCGGTCCGGAGAGCACGTTGCGCCGCTGGTTGGGTTTTGCGCCGGATCAGCAGCGCGAGTTGTCTCGTATGGCTCGTGAGCAGCAGAAGGAGCAGGAGCGCCAGGCTCGGGAGCAGGTTCGTCGTGAGGAGGAACAGGCGCGCCAGGAAGCGGCGCAGGCTCGAGAAGAGGCGCGTCGTGCTCGCGAGGAGGCGCGTCTGGCTCGTGAGGAAGCTGCCCGCGTGAAGGCGGAACAGAAGGCTGAAGCTCAGAAGCAGAAGGCCTCGCAGAAGCCTGCACCGCAGAAGGCACCCGCTCAGCCTCGTACCGGTCAGCAGACTCGTGTTGCTCAGAAGAGTACTGCCTCTACTCGAGCGGCACAGGGTAAGCCTGCTCAGCCCCGTACCGCTCAGCAGCCTACTGCTCAGAAACCTGCTGCTCAGAAGCGAGTGCAGCAGCCTCGTGCTACTCAGCCCCGTAGCGCACAGCACCGTCCGTCGGGCTCGCTACCTGCGGGTCTGCAGCCGTTGCATCCGGAGGACCGTCAGCGTCGTGCCCAGCGACTGGGTAATCCTCGACAGGGCGCTCAACGTCAGGCAGCGCCGCGACAGGGCACCCAGGCAAAGGGTACTCCGAAGAACAGCGCTCAGCAGGCACCGCGTCCGGCTCAGGGCGCGGCTCGGAACTCGGCTCAGCGCGGCACCCGCAAGCAGGGCTAAACCCCGCGGAACCCGCTCCGCGAAGCCTGCATATCGGGGGCTGGCAATCGGGGAAGTGAGCTGCGGTTCGCACCTCTACCCGTGATGAATATGCGCTGAATAAGAGATAACGCCCTCGCCGTTGAGTCATAGCTCAATGGCGGGGGCGCTCTATTGAACAGGTGCGATAGCGTAAAATGATGCTGTACCGATGTGTTGGGAGAAAGACCTATGACGAAGAAGGCGCCCTCTATAGTCTTCGCCGGTGGTGGCACCGCCGGTCATATTAATCCGATGCTCGCGATTGCGCGTGCGGTTCGTGATCTTGAGCCGAACGCTAAGATTCTGATGCTGGGCACTGCGGACAAGATGGAAGCCGAGCTGGTTCCGGCAGCTGGTTTCGATATTGAGTTTATTCCTCGCGCGGCGTTCCCTCGTAGCATTAACCGTGACGCTTTGGCTTTCCCCGCTAAGTTCTTTGGTGGTCTGTCGAAGACCCGCCGCATCCTCAAGGAAGCAGATGCGGATGTGGTTGTTGGTGTGGGCGGCTACGTGTGCCCGCCGGCGTATCTGTCGGCGTTGAGCGCTAAGATTCCCGTGGTGATTCATGAGGCGAACGCGAAGCCCGGTTTGGCGAACCGCCTGGGTGGTACGTTCGCGAAGTTCACCGGTGTGGCGTTCCCTAATACTCCGTTCCCGCGCGCAACCCTGGTGGGCATGCCGATGAAGGACGAGATTGCCTACCTGAACCGTGAGGCGCACCGTTCGAAGGCTCGCCGTAACCTGGGCTTGGACCCGCAGAAGCCGACCGTGATTGTGACCGGCGGTTCGCTGGGTGCATTGAGCCTGAATAATGCGGTGGCGGCGTGCCGTGACCACTTTGAGGAGTGGGATTTCCAGATTCTGCACATTACCGGTAAGGGTAAGGCTGTTCTGGATGAGAACGGTGAGCTGTTGAGCGCCCCGAATTACCGTCAGATTGAGTTTAGCAACGGCATGCAGGATGTGTATGCTGCCGCTGATCTTCTACTGGTGCGTTCGGGTGCGGCGACCGTGAGCGAGGTTGCTGCGGTGGGTGTTCCCGCGATTTTTGTGCCGCTTCCCATTGGTAATGGTGAGCAGGCTCTGAATGCTCGTTCTCTGGTGGAGGCGTCTGCGGCTCTGCTGGTGAAGGATGCAGAAGTCACCGGTGAGTGGTTTGCCCGTGAGATTCCGGCTCTTATGGCGAACCCGGAGGAGCTGGAGCGCATGGGCGCTGCGGCGTATGAACTTGGTATCCGTGACGCGGCGCGCGTTATGGCTGAAGCAGTATTGAAGGCAGCTGAGAAGTAATGACTGAATTGATGAATCTTGAGATGGTGTTGCCGGCACCGCTGAACCCGCCGTTCCCTGAGCGTGCGAAGATGAGCGAGTTGGGCCGTGTGCACTTCATCGGTATTGGTGGCGCGGGTATGAGCGCTATTGCCGCTCTGATGCTGCAGGCTGGTGTGACGGTGAGCGGTTCTGACCGTGCCGAGTCGGCTACTGTTGAGTCTTTGCGTGCTGCGGGTGCTCGTGTGGGTGTTCCTCAGCAGGCTGAGAACATTGTGGACGTTGATACCGTGGTGATTTCTACTGCGATTCGTGAGGATAACCCGGAGCTTGTTGCCGCTCGTGCGCAGGGTCTGCGTGTGCTGCACCGTTCTGAGGCGCTTGCCGCTGTGATGGGTGAGTCTCAGGTGGTTGCTGTTGCCGGTACTCACGGTAAGAGCACGACTAGCTCCATGATTTCTGTGATGTTTGATCAGCTGGGTGCTGACCCGTCGTTTGCGGTGGGCACTGTGATTGCTGGTCGCGGCACGAACGCTCACCTGGGTGCTCAGGGCCCGGAGTCGATTTTTGTGGCTGAGGCTGATGAGTCGGACGGTTCGTTTGTGCGTTACCGCCCGGCGATTGCTGTGGTGACGAACGTTGAACCGGACCACCTGGATTTCTATGAGACCGATGAGCGTGTCTTTGAGGCGTTCAACCGTTTTGTGGGTTCGCTGGCGCCTAACGGTGTTGTGGTGACCTGCGCTGATGATGCGGGCGCGGCTACTCTTGCGGCTCGTTCTCGTGCGGCGGGTGTGCCCGTGGTGACCTACGGTGAGTCTGAGGACGCTGACCTGCGCATTAGCGAGATTACCAGCGCTGGTTCTTCCTCGTCGTCGCACCTGTCCTGGTCTTTTGAATGCCGTGGTGTGCGTTATGAGGGTGAGCAGGATCTTGCTCTGAAGGTGCCCGGTATCCACAACCAGCTGAACGCTTCGGCGGCTTTTGCATCGGCACTGATTTCTGGTTACGAGGCTGCCGATATTGCTCGCGCGCTGGCTGAGTTCGTGGGTGCTGACCGCCGCTTCACTCTGCGCGGTGAGGTTGCCGGCGTGAAGGTCTTTGATGACTATGCGCACCACCCGACCGAGGTGTTCCGTGCCTTGGAGACCGGTCGTACCGTGGCTGATGGCCACAACCTGTACGTGATTTTCCAGCCTCATCTGTTCTCGCGTACTCGCGAGTTCGCGAAGGAGTTCGCGCAGGCTCTGTCGATGGCTGACCGCGCTCATGTGCTGGATATTTACCCGGCTCGTGAGCTGCCGATTGAGGGCGTGACCAGTGAGCTGATTACCGGTGCTGGTTTCTCTGAGGTTCGTTACGCCACCGCTGAGGGCGCTATTGAGGATATCGTGGCGTGCGCTCAGAGCGGCGATATTGTGATGACCGTTGGCGCCGGTGACGTGACCGCTTTGGGTGCTCGTCTGCTGGAGTCCCTGGAAATCCGTCACGGTGGCGAGTCGAAGAAGTCGGAGGCTTAGGCTGTGCCGATGAGTTCTGGTCTCTCTTCGGAGGGGCATTCCTCCTCGCGCGCGCCGAAGGCTCCGCGTTCGCGTGCTCGTTTGCGCGCCCAGCAGGTAGCTGAGAATGCGCAGGTTGAGGCTAAGAAATCTGAGTCTGTGCAGGCTGAATCTGCGCAGTCTCAGCTGACTCAGCCGCAGGCCACCCAGCCTCAGGTTGTGAAGAACGCAGAAGCTACTGGGACTGCAAAGCCCTCGGAAGCTATGAAGTCTGCGGACGCCGTGAAGCCTGTCGAGGCTGCATCCTCGGAGGCTTCTGCTCAGCCTGCTGGTGCGCAGTCTGCCGCTACCCAGTCTTCGAGCTCCGTTCGACACATACCGCGTAAGCCGGTGGTGCATAAGTCGCACGCCCAGAACGGTGCTGATTCTTCGGCTTCCAAGAGCGCGGCGGCGGTTCATTCTTCGGCGCAGTCTTTGAAGGATTCGGTGCGTTCTGCGCTGATGACCGGTCGTACCGTGTCTGAGGTTGAGCACGCGCCTGAGCTGTTTGATGTTGAGGCGTTTGAGGATTCTTCGTCGAAGACATCAGCCGCCAAGGGTGCCTCTGCTCAGACTGCATCCTCGCAGTCGGTGAAGAGCGCAGAAAAGGAAGTAGCCGATCAGAAGGCTGCTCAGAAGAGTTCTGACAAGAAGTCTTCTGCCGATTCTGCTGAATCTCGCGAAGAGTCTGCCGCTCAGAAGGCTCAGGAACGCGCCGATAAGGCGGGGGAGAAGGCAGCTGAAGAGCCTCGCCCCACGAGTCGTTTTGGTCGTTGGCGTGCCGAGCGTGAGCAACAGCGTGCCGCGGAGATTGAGAAGGAGCGCGAGCGTGCGAGCCGTCAGGCTCACCGTGAGCGTCTGCGTCAGGATCCGGGTCTGGACGGTCTGCGTGCTGAGGAGCGCCCCCGTAAGGAGCGTGCGCCTCTGACCCGTGCCCGTAAGCTGCTGTACACTGCCTCGGCACTGGCTATTATCGCGGTGCTGTATGTGGTGCTGGTCTTCTTCTCGCCCCTGTTGGCGACTCAGAAAATCACGGTGCGCGGCACGTCCCTGCTGGAAACCACCCAGGTGGAGCAGAAGCTTGAGCCTCTGCGCGGTGTTCCGCTCACTCGCATCGACGAGAAGAAGGTGCGTGAGCTGATTGGGCAGGATAATGTGATTCGTAGCGTGCAGGTGGAGAGCCGTCCGCCGCATGAGCTGGTGGTGACTCTGAAGGAGCGTACCGCGGTTGCGGTTGTGAAGCAGGGCGATACGTACCATACTGTTGATAGCGATGGTGTGAGCCTTCTGGAGTCGGCAACCCAGCCCGATACCTCGGTGCCGCTGGTGCGTTTCAGCGGTGATGACCCGCAGACTTCGGCTGAATTCCACACTATTTCTACGGCGCTTTCGGCGATGCCCTCTGAACTTCTAGCTCAGGTTAAGGAAGCCAGCGCTACCTCAACCTCAAGTATCACTCTAACCTTGAGGGATAATACTACGGTGCAGTGGGGAACCGCTGAAGAGAGCGAGTTGAAGGCTAAGGTCCTTCTCTCCCTGCGCCAGGCTATTGCCAAGCGTGCTCAGGAGGAGAACTCCTCTGAGGCGCAGACGCAGAAGGTGGCCGTCTACGACGTGTCTGCCCCGCGCGTACCGGTGACCCGTTAGGGGGAACCATTCAGGCGCTTTATCCTCCCTTTTTGTGTGAAATCCGCAAAAAGAGGGGGTAATTGCGCTGTGTGACTAGGAACCAACAAAAACAGTTTGGTATCCTAGCAGATAAAGTCATTCTTTAGAGGAAACCTTCAGGCTTAGATTAAGCTGCGGGTCTTCCGAAGCTGGAACACGGAACAATCGAGGAATACATGGACGCTGGAACTCCCCAGAACTACTTGGCAGTCATCAAGGTCGTTGGTATCGGCGGCGGTGGCGTCAACGCAGTCAACCGCATGATTGAGGTTGGTCTGCGCGGCGTTGAGTTCATTGCTATCAACACTGACGCTCAGGCTCTGCTCATGTCCGATGCAGACGTTAAGCTGGACGTTGGTCGTGAGCTGACCCGCGGTCTTGGCGCGGGCGCAAACCCCGAGGTTGGCCGTCAGGCAGCCGAGGATCACGCGCAGGAAATTGAGGAAGTCCTCAAAGGCGCAGACATGGTCTTTGTGACCGCAGGTGAGGGCGGTGGCACCGGTACCGGTGGCGCACCCGTCGTGGCACGTATTGCCCGCTCCCTCGGCGCTCTGACCATTGGTGTGGTGACTCGCCCCTTCACCTTCGAGGGTCGTCGCCGCTCCAACCAGGCTGAGACCGGTATCGCTGCTCTGCGCGATGAGGTTGATACCCTGATCGTTATTCCGAACGACCGACTGCTGTCGATTTCGGATCGCAACGTCTCCATGCTGGACGCATTCAAGTCCGCTGACCAGGTTCTGCTCTCCGGTGTGCAGGGCATTACCGACCTGATCACCACCCCCGGCCTGATCAACCTTGACTTCGCTGACGTTAAGTCCGTCATGCAGGGTGCAGGTTCGGCTCTGATGGGCATCGGCTCGGCATCCGGTGAGGACCGTGCCGTGAAGGCAGCTGAGCTGGCTATCGCTTCGCCGCTGCTGGAAGCATCCATCGACGGTGCACACGGCGTTCTGCTGTCCATTCAGGGTGGCTCCGACCTGGGTCTGTTCGAGATCAACGAGGCTGCACGCCTGGTTCAGGAAGTTGCTCACCCCGACGCAAACATCATCTTCGGTGCTGTTATTGACGACGCACTGGGCGATGAGGCTCGCGTGACCGTGATTGCTGCTGGCTTCGACGCAGTGAACCCGGAGACCAACTCCAACGCTTCCACTGCTGCTGCTACTCAGGCTCAGCGCACCCAGGCATCCTTCGGCGGTTCCACCGCTGCTCCGGCTGCTAACGGCTACGGCTACAACGCACCCGCTGCTGCTCCGGCTTCCACCGGCGCTGCTGGCTTCGACGTTGACCTTCCCCCGGTTGTGGAGGAAGCTCCGGCTCGCCGCGACACCCTGGATGTCCCTGACTTCCTGAAGTAGTCTGCCCGGCTGTGAACGCCTAGGCGTTGCACGGCTGAGAGTCTTATGAAGCTATAGGGGAGCTGAGAAACAAGCACATTGTGCTGTTCTCGGCTCCCCTTTGCTATACCCGCCGTTATACCTGCTGACACCTGATGAAGGAATAGATGATGAGCGACGCTCCCAAAACTCCGCTACTTGCTACTGCCGATACCCGCACCTTGGGCTCTTGGCGTGTGCGGGTGGGTTTCACCTCCCGCGCGGCGGGCAACCTGGGTCTGCACGTGGACGATGAGCTCGGTGGCGGTATGGATGCCTCCCTGGTGCGCACCCTCAACCACCGTGCCGCCCTGGAGGAGGCGCTGGGTACCGAGCCGTTCTTCTACCTGAACCAGGTGCACGGCGTGCAGATTGCCTACCCGGAAGACTATGCGGTGGAATCCTACGCCCCCGGCGCCCCCGAGGAGCGTACCTCTGAGCGTGGCCGCGCGGTGCTTGAGAACTCTCCGGTAGCCGATGCGGCGATTAGCACCGAGGGCGTGCCCCTGGCGATTATGGTGGCGGACTGCATCCCCGTGGTGCTTGTGGGTGAGCGGGTCGCGAACTGGCAACCAATCCTGGCGGTGGCTCACGCTGGCCGCCGAGGCCTGCTCGACGGTGTGCTCCAGCAGACCGTGCAACGGATGCGTCAGCTTGGCGCGGAGAAAATTACCGCCTGGCTGGGTCCGAGCATCTGCGGTAGCTGCTACGAGGTGCCCGAGGCGATGCGCGCCAAATCCACCGAGCTGATTCCGCAGGTGCATTCGGTGACCAGTCAGCAGACCCCCGGACTGGACCTGCCCGCAGGCGCCCGCGCCGTGCTGGAAGAGGCAGGGGTGCAGGTGAGCATGGATTGCGCCCAGTGCACCTTTGAGGAGCCTGAGGTGTATTCGCATCGCGGGTTCACGAACCGCGGTGAGAAGCCGGGTCGCATTGCGGGTCTGGTCTGGCTTGAGAAGACGGCGGAGCCCGCCGCCTAGAGCTGCTAAATATAGAGCCGCTAAAGACGAGAGCCGCTGAAGGAGAGAAGAGATGCCTGAAATGAACACAGAAGAGAACCTGCAGTACACTCCCGAACGCGCCGAGCAGCTGCTGCAGAACTACCGCCGCGTGCTTGAGCGTATCCGCGCCGCAGAACAGGACCATAGCGCCGTGCGTACCGAGGTGAGCGCCCCGGTGCAGCTGGTGACGGTCACGAAGTTCTTCCCCGCCTCCGACGCGGCGGCGCTGCTGGATGGGGGAGTGACCCTCTTCGGTGAGAACCGTGACCAGGAGGCGAGCGCGAAGGCTCGTGAGCTTGCCGCCTACTGCGCCCAGCGTGAGGTGCAGCCCCCGCACTGGGCGTTTATCGGCCAGTTGCAGACGAATAAGGCGAAGTCCGTGGTCAAGTACGCCTCCAGCGTGCATTCGGTGGACCGCCCCTCCCTGGCGGACGCCCTAGCGAAGGCGTACGCGAACCAGCTCTCCCGCTTTGAGGTGGGGGAAGCGCCCGCACCCGCCGCGGCGGAGCAGGGTGCGCTGACCTGCCTGGTGCAGGTGTCCCTGGCGGAGGTCGCGACCGCTGGCCACGCTGCCGAGGGCGCGCGCGGCGGTACGAGTGCATCCGAGCTGCTGGAGCTTGTGGAGCGCATTGAGAACCACGAGCACCTGCGTTGCGGTGGCGTGATGGCGGTGGCGCCGCTGGGCATGAACCCGGACGAGGCGTTCGAGAAGCTGTACGGCTTGGCGTCGCTGGTGCGTGAGCAGGTGCCGCACGCGACCGAGATTTCCGCCGGCATGAGCGGCGACCTGGAGGCGGCGGTGCGTTGGGGTTCAACCTGCGTGCGCGTGGGTAGCGACATCATGGGTAAGCGCCCGGCGCTCTAGGCCCTTTAGCCGTTAGTCTTTTCAGCTGATGGGTCTGCTGGCGGCGGCATAATCATCGGTGCCCTGACCACCCGCGCGGGGTGGGCGCTGGTAATATATACATGCCGGTGCATGACGTACCGTCACGCACACACCTTCTGACGAAGCACCACGGCAGACCCTGTACACCACAAGCAAAGAACAGCGAGAGAATCATGGCGAAGCAAAGCCGTCTGGCGGGTTTCCTCGGCCTGGAACGATACCAGGACGCCGAGGCGACGCCGGAAGAATCCCCGCAGGCTGTGCAGGCTGACACCCGCAAGGAGGCGAACGCCTCCGCAGGGCAGGCTGCTACAGCGCAGAAGACCGATAGCGCCAACAGGCTCTCAGCACTGCCCGGCTCGGCACAGTACAGCGATGCCGAGTCGCAGAGCGAAACCTACCATCTGCAGGACGAACCCGCCTATACTGAACAGGAAGAGTACCTGCAGGCTGATAGCTACGATGACGGTACAGAAACCGAGTATCTGGACGCAGAAGAATCTGCCGACGGACGAGCAACCGTAGATGCAGCGGCATACGCCACCGCTCATACACCTGAAACCACAGCTGATCTGGCAGAAACCGAACAGACTTGGGACGACGCCAGCGCAGACAATTGGGAGGACACCCCGGTGCCGAATACCGAATACACCGAGCAGTACGCCGATACGTACTCCAACGACGGCTACTACGAACAGGGCTACGCGCCCGAAGAAACCAACGGATACACCTACGGTTACGAGGAAGAAGAGGACGAATTGCGTCGTATCACCACTATCCACCCCCGCTCCTACAATGACGCAAAGATCATTGGTGAGGCATTCCGCGAGAACATCCCCGTGATTATGAACGTGGAAGAAATGCCTGACGCAGACGCAAAGCGCCTGGTGGACTTCGCATCCGGTCTGGCATTCGCACTGGAGGGCCGCATTGAGCGCGTCACCGCTAAGGTGTTCCTGCTGACCCCCTCCAACCTGGAGGTTCTGGGCGTGGCTAACTCCGAGGTTCCCGCCGGCTTTGAGACCGACGGCGAATTCCCCTTCGACCAGGGCTAAGGACTGATAGATGGGTTATATTTTCGCCCTCATTACGATTATTCTGTACGTTCTCTACGTCTCCATGCTGCTGCGCATGCTCTTTGACTGGGTACGCATGTTCGCTCCGGGATGGCGCCCGAAGGGCATCGTTCTGCTCTTCGCTAGCGGCGTGTACGCGGTGACGGACTGGCCGATGAACCTGTTGCGTCGTCTGATTCCGCCGGTGCGTGTGGGTAACGTTGCGTTGGATACCGGTTTTCTGATTCTGATTGTTCTGCTGTCTTTCCTGCTGAACATCATGACGACGATTACCGCGAAGCTGTCCTAACGTGCCCCTCCATCGGAGAGATACGAGAACTAGGCATGAGAGCCCCGCTTGCGCTTGGCATCCTGACATGGGATGACGTGCTGGCGGGGTTTTCTGTACCCAATTTCTGGGCCGAGAAGAACCTCCCGCGAGGGGGAGAGACGAATACAGCCGGCGTCGAATCATGCGAAATGCACCCGCGAGCAGATATCGAGCTTGATTACGGCGGGGATAGGGATAAACGCAGCGCGTGGTGAATCCCACCCTTGCGCCGAGCGAATATTTTACGATTCAACCGACGTATAACCGGGCACAGAAACCAAAGAATAGTAGAATTGGTGCCAACGACTGCATCGCGGCATAGCCATGCCCTGAATCATCGGGACCCTAAAATATTGGGGCCACGCCCTATCTGGCTGGTGAATCCGCGGCACTCAACATCACCACCAAACCCCGTAGGGATACCCAGAGGAGAAGCCCATGGCAATCACCCCCGAAGACCTGATCACTAAGAGCTTCAAGATCGTCACCGAAGAGTCCGGTTACGACCGCAACGAGGTCGACGACTTCCTGGACGAGCTCGTTGTCGAACTGCGCGCACTGTACTCCGAGCGTGACGCTCTGGAGCGTCAGGTCGAGCAGCTCTCTGCAAACGCTCCCGATTCCCCCGCAGCGGCTGTGGCACCCGCACAGTCCTCGGCAGCGCCGGCAGCAGCACCTCAGGATGCAGCAGCACTGCTTGCTATGGCACAGAAGGTTCACGACGACTACGTGGCACAGGGCGAGAAGGCTAAGGCTGAACTGATTGAAGAGGCAGAGAGGAAGGCAGACGCTATGGTGAGCGAAGCTCAGCAGCAGCGCGAAGAGGTTCTCTCTCGCCTCACCGACGAGAAGGAAGAACTGGAGATCGCTGTTGAGGCTCTGCGCGGCTTCGAGAGCCGCTACCGCTCCAAGCTGCTGCAGCACCTGGATGCACAGGTTCAGGAGCTGAAGAACCTCAAGTCCATCGAGGCTTCCGCATAAATCAGTTCGCTTGAATGAGCTAACGACGCTTTGAGGCGTATGCCGCCCGGATTCTTTCTCTTCCACCGTTATTCACCGGGGAAGATGGAGAGAACCGGGCGGTATTCTCATACCTGCTCCGCCCGGCTTGAGAACACAGGATGAGAAGCGGGGGAGAGCACCCGCCGAATACTCGATGCACTACCCCGATTTGCTAAGCTAGAGGGGCACTATCGAACGGTACCGCACCAGGTTTGCGTTCGGGCGCGTAGCAACCGGCACAGACTAGAGGAGAGCTATGACCAACACCCCCAAGACTGCTGAATCCTCAGTCTCACACACCGCTACAAAGGCTGACGGACGCCGCGTGCGCATCCTCTCGGCTCGCTCTGCGGGCATCCTCGCGCTCGTGCTTGCCGCCGTCGTGTTCGCTATCGACCAGGGCACCAAATACCTGGTCGTCACCCAGATGCAGTTGGGGGAGCGCATCACCGTTATTGACGGGCTGCTGTGGTGGTACTCGATCCGTAACTCCGGTGCCGCATTCAGCATGGGTGAGAACGTCACCTGGGTCTTCACCCTCGTCATGGTTGCCGCCGCAGCCGTGGTGCTGTACCTGCTGCGCCGCACCCGCGCCCTGTCCTGGACCCTCGCGCTGGGCGGTCTGCTCGGCGGTATCTGCGGCAACCTTTTTGACCGTCTCTTCCGTGAACCCGGCTTCGGCTCCGGTCACGTGGTCGACTTTATTTCCGTACCGAACTTCGCGATTTTCAATATTGCAGACTCCGCAATCTGCGTGTGCATGGCGTTCATCGTTCTGCTGAACTTCAAGGGCCTGAACCTCAACGGAACCCGTGTGCAGGCGCCCGCTGACGAAACCCCTGATGGCGATGCCCCGGCTGGCGATAAGAACGCGGCAGAGAAGAACTCCAAGTAGCTCCCTGCCCGGCTACATCGCCATTACACGTGCCTATAGCCATTCTCACACAGACGACCCCTCACACAGAAAACCTAAGCAAACACCACCCGAAGGAGAGCCGCATGAGCGAAACCACCAACGCCGCCGAAGATACGGCACGCATCCGCGCCGAATTCACCGTTGAAGGCGCGCTCGCCGGTATGCGCCTGGACGCCGCGCTCGCCGGTGCCCTCGATGCGCCGCGCACCCGCACCTCCGGGTGGATTCGTGACGGCCACGTGACCGTGACCAACAACGGCAAGACCGTGAAAATCGGCAAGTCCTACAAGCTGTCCGCAGGGGACGAGGTCGTCGTGGATGCACCCGCACCGCGCGATCTGGCGGACATCCGCCCCGAGAAGGTGGACGGCTTCCGCATCGTGCACCTGGACGACGACATCGTTGTGGTGGACAAGCCCGCAGGCGTGGCGGCACACCCCTCACCCGGCTGGCACGGCCCCACCGTCATCTCCGCGCTCATGGGCGAGGGCATTTCGGTTGCTACCTCCGGCGCGGCAGAACGCCAGGGCATTGTGCACCGCCTGGACGTGGGCACCAGCGGCCTGATGGTCGTAGCCCGCAGCGAACGCGCCTACACCGAACTCAAGCGAGCCTTCAAGGAACGCACCGTGGACAAGGTCTACCACACCCTCGTGCAGGGCCTGCCCGACCCTCTGCGCGGCACCATCGACGCACCCATCGGCCGCCACCCCGGCAACGAATGGAAGTTCGCCGTGGTTGAAGACGGACGCAACTCCATCACCCACTACGATGTGCTCGAAGCCTTCGGCCCCGCATCCCTGGTAGAGGTGCACCTGGAAACCGGACGTACTCACCAGATTCGTGTGCACTTCTCCGCGCTGCGCCACCCCTGCTGCGGTGACCTGACCTACGGCGCTGACCCGCGCTTTAGCGCCGAACTGGGTCTGACTCGCCAGTGGCTGCACGCGCACCGCCTGGGCTTCGACCACCCCGGCACCGGTGAGCGCGTGACCTTCACCAGCGAGTACCCGCTCGACCTGTCCTACGCGCTGACCGCTCTGCGTGAGGGTAAGGTTCAGCTCGGCTAGACAGCTCGGCTCTGCTAGACAGCCCAGCTAGGTAGAGCCGCCCGCGGGCCGCCGCACACAGCTTCACATTCACCGCCCATCCTCCAACCCACACCTCCAGGAGATTCCCGTGGCAACCAAAGAATTTACGCACCTGCATGTGCACACCGAGTACTCCATGCTCGACGGTGCCGCGCGTCTGGGTGACCTGTTCACCCACGCTAAAGAACTCGGCATGAAGTCCATGGCGACCAGTGACCACGGCTTCCTCTTTGGTGCCTTCGACTTCTGGCGCCAGGCTAAAGCGCACGACATCAAGCCCATCATTGGTGTGGAGGCGTACCTGACCCCCGGCACGCACCGCACCGACCGTTCGCGTGTGCGCTGGGGCGACGGCTCCCGTGATGACGTCTCCGGTGGTGGCGCGTACACCCACATGACCATGTGGGCTGAAACCACCGAGGGCATGCACAACCTGTTCCGCGCCTCCTCGATTGCGTCGCTGGAAGGTCAGCTGTACAAGCCCCGTATGGACCGCGAGGTGCTGCAGACCTACTCGAAGGGCCTGATTGCGACCACCGGCTGCCCCTCCGGTGAGGTTCAGACGCGCCTGCGCCTGGGTCAGTTCGACGAGGCGGTCCAGGCGGCGAGCGAATTCCGCGATATTTTCGGCAAAGATAACTTCTACTGCGAGGTCATGGACCACGGCCTGGACATTGAACGCAACGTCCAGGAGGATCTGCACCGCCTCGCCAAGAAGCTGAACCTGCCCTTCGTCGCCACCAACGACCTGCACTACACCCGCCAGGAAGACCACACCGCCCACGCGGCGCTGCTGTGCGTGCAGTCCGGATCGACCCTCACCGACCCCAAGCGCTTCAAGTTCGACGCGGATAACTTCTACCTGCGCTCTGCAGAAGAAATGTACGCCCTGTTCGGCGACATTCCCGGCGCGTGCGAGAACACCCTCGAAATCGCTGAACGCTGCAACGTGGAGTTCAACACCAAGGCGAACTACATGCCGAACTTCCCCGTGCCCGAGGGCGAAAACGAGGAATCCTGGTTCGTGAAGGAGGTCGAGAAGGGCCTGCACTACCGCTTCCCGCAGGGCGTTCCCGACGCTGTGCGCAAGCAGGCAGAGTACGAGGTGGGGGTTATTACCTCCATGGGCTTCCCCGGCTACTTCCTCGTGGTCGCCGACTTTATCAACTGGGCTAAGCGCAACGGTATTCGCGTGGGCCCCGGCCGTGGCTCCGGTGCAGGCTCCATGGTCGCGTACGCGATGCGTATTACCGACCTGAACCCGCTCGACCACGACCTGATCTTCGAGCGATTCCTCAACCCCGACCGCGTCTCCATGCCCGACTTCGATGTGGACTTTGACGATCGTCGCCGCGGCGAAGTCATCGACTACGTGACCGAAAAGTACGGTGAAGAGAAGGTCGCGCAGATTGTCACCTTCGGCACCATTAAGGCGAAGCAGGCGCTCAAGGACGCCTCCCGCGTGATGGACCAGCCGTACTCGGTCGGCGAGCGCCTCACCAAGGCGATGCCGCCGGACGTCATGGGTAAGAACATCGCCCTGGCGAACGTGTACAACGAAGAGGATAAGCGTTACGCCGAGGCGGCAGATTTGCGCGCCCTCATCGAGGACCCGGTCGATAAGATTTACGGCCAGGTGTTTGAAACCGCGAAGGGTCTGGAGGGTCTGAAGCGTCAGTGGGGCGTGCACGCTGCGGGCGTGATTATGTCCAGCAAGGACCTCGTGGACGTGATTCCGGTGATGCGCCGCGAGGCCGACGGCCAGGTCATCACCCAGTTCGATTACCCCACCTGTGAGGGCCTGGGCCTGATCAAGATGGACTTCTTGGGTCTGCGTAACCTCACCATCATCTCTGATGCGGTGGAGAACATTAAGGCTAACCGAGGCATTGACCTGGACCTTGAATCCCTCTCGCTGGACGACCCGGAATCGTACCGCCTGCTGGCGCGCGGCGACACCCTCGGCGTGTTCCAACTCGACGGCGGCCCGATGCGCTCGCTGCTCAAGCTCATGGAGCCCGAGGAGTTCGAGCACATTTCGGCAGTGTTGGCGCTGTACCGTCCAGGCCCGATGGGCGCGAACTCGCACACCAACTACGCTCTGCGTAAGAACGGTAAGCAGGAGATCGAGCCGATCCACCCCGAGCTGGAAGAGCCGCTGAAGGACATTCTGGACACCACCTACGGCCTGATTGTGTATCAGGAGCAGGTTATGGCAATTGCTCAGAAGGTCGCGAACTACACTCTGGGTGAGGCAGACCTGCTGCGCCGTGCGATGGGTAAGAAGAAGAAGGCGGAGCTGGATAAGCAGTACGCTACCTTCCACGACGGCATGATTTCTAACGGCTACTCTGAGGGCGCTATTAAGGCGCTCTGGGATATTCTGCTGCCGTTCTCTGACTACGCGTTCAACAAGGCGCACACGGCTGCGTACGGTCTGGTGTCGTACTGGACGGCGTACCTGAAGGCACATTACCCGCAGGAGTACATGGCTGCGCTGCTGACCAGCGTGGGCGATAACAAGGACAAGCTCGCGCTGTATCTGAACGAGTGCCGCGCCATGGGCATTACCGTGCTCGCACCGGATGTGAACGAGTCCACCCTGACCTTCGCCCCCGTGGGCGAGGACATCCGCTTCGGCATGGGCGCGATCCGTAACGTGGGCGCGAACGTGGTCGAAGGTATGATTGCCGCCCGCAAGGAGAAGGGCCGCTACGAGTCCTTCAACGACTTCCTGAAGAAGGTGCCGCTGCAGGTGTGCAATAAGCGCACCATCGAGTCGCTCATTAAGGCGGGCGCTTTCGACGACCTGGGCCACACCCGCCGTTCGCTGTCCCTCATTCACGAGGCGGCAGTGGACGCAGCCGTGGCGGTCAAGCGTAAGGAGGCGGCGGGCCAGTTTGACCTCTTCGGTTCCCTCGGCATGGACGATGCTCTGGGTGACGAACTGACCGTGACCATCCCGGACGTGCCCGATTGGGATCGCCGCGAGAAGCTGAACTTTGAGCGTGACATGCTGGGCCTGTACGTTTCGGACCACCCGCTGCGTGGCCTGGAACGTGCGCTCTCGGATGCCGCCTCCCACTCGGTGCACGACATCATCGGCGAAGACTCGCACGTGCGCGACGGCGAAACCGTCACCATTGCGGGCATGCTCACCGGCGTTTCGCGCCGTATCGCCAAGTCCAGCGGTAACCAGTACGCCTCCGTGGAGCTGGAAGACCCCTCGGGCGCAACCATTACGGTCATGTTCTTCTCCCGCGCCTACGAGACGATGGGCGCCGCCCTGGCGGACGACCTCATCTGCTCGATTCGTGGCCGCGTGCAGCGCCGCGACGACGGCAGCGTGAACATGAGCGCGCAGGAACTGCAGATCCTGGAAATCAGCGATGACGGCCGCGCCGCACCCATCACCATCGTGGTACCCGAGTACCTGGTAACCGAGGCGAACCTGAAGGAGCTGAAGGAGACCCTGCGCGACCACAAGGGCACCGCGGATGTGCGCATGCTCATCCGCACCCGCGATAAGGAGCAACTGGTGCTTCTGGACGCTAGTGTGCGTGTGGAACCGAACCCGAGCCTCTTCGGTGAAATCAAGACGATTTTCGGTCCGAGCTGCATTCGACGCTAAACATATATAACCCCGCAAGGTGGGAATGACAGGGTGGATTCTGCATAGCAGAGTCCACCCTGAGCGTATATTCACTCACACCATACGGTGTATCCGCTGTATATCACGGTAGAATAGGTATAAATATTCTTGAGCGCTGTATACGCGGGCGCTAGCGCCCAGCCAAGGAGAAACAATGTACTGCCCCTATTGCAAGCACACCGACTCGCGCGTGGTGGATTCCCGCACCACCGATGACGGCGCCGCAATTCGCCGCCGCCGCCAGTGCACCTCCTGCGCTCGCCGCTTCACGACCGTTGAAACCACCACCATTTCGGTGATTAAGCGTTCCGGCGTGACCGAGCCTTTTGACCGTTCGAAGATTGCCGCGGGCGTGCGTAAGGCATGCCAGGGCCGCCCCGTGGGTGAGGATGATTTGGCGAAGCTCGCCCAGGAGGTTGAGGAGCTGATTCGTGCTCGCGGTCTGGCGGAGATTAACGCGCACGAGGTGGGTCTGACCATCCTGGAGCCGCTGTCGAAGCTGGACGCGGTCGCCTACCTGCGTTTTGCGAGCGTGTACCAGGCGTTTGAGAACCTTGAAGACTTTGAGGAGGCGATTGCGCGTCTGCGTGAGGACCGCATCGCCCAGTAACTAGCTAGCACAGTAACTGACTAGCACAGCCACTAGCTAACCCAGTAGCTAATGAGCTCAGCCGCCGCTACATGAGCGGCGGCATACAGAAGGGACCGCCTTCCGAATGATTCGGAAGGCGGTCCCTTCGTACGTATGTGAAGCGCTATCCGAGGCGGATAGCAGGAAGCAAGCCCTTACGCTTCGCCGCGGCGCTTACGCGGCCGCGGGTCAAGCAGGTTCAGGAAAACCTTACGCTTCGCCGCGGCGCTTACGCTCGGGCAGCATACCGCCAGCCCACAGTGCCGCACCCACAATACCCGCGTTGTTACGCAGGGCAGCCATGACCATGGGGGTACGAATCTGATCCTCAAAGTACGGCATGAACTTCTCCGGGTTCTTGGAGATGCCGCCGCCAATGATGAACAGGTCGGGGGAGAAGAGCATCTGAACGTGCTCGAAGTAGCGGTACAGGCGCTTGCCATACTTCTTCCAGGACAGCTCGTGCACCTCGCGGGCACGAGCGGAAGCCTGAGACTCGGCGTTGTGGCCGTCAATCTCCAGGTGGCCCAGCTCGGTGTTCGGGATCAGCACGCCGTCGTTGATGAGGGCGGAGCCGATGCCGGTGCCCAGGGTGATGACAGCGATCAGGCCGTCACGGTTACGGCCCTGACCGTAGGTTGCCTCAGCCAGGCCCGCTGCGTCAGCGTCGTTGAGGCCGTAGACGGTGCGGCCGTCCAGCGCCTCGCTCATGACCTGCTCCAGGTCGGTGTTAATCCAGGAGTCGTCCACGTTAGCAGCAGAGAAAACCATGCCGTTCTTCACCACTGCGGGGAAGTCGATGCCGACAGCGGACTCGGGGTCCGGTGCCAGGTCGCGGCCCTGCAGCTCGTCCACTACACGGCGTACAACCTCAGCCACAGCGGCGGGGGTTGCGGGCTTGGGGGTGTCGATGCGGAAGCGGTCGGACACGAGGTTACCGGTGCGCAGGTCGACGATGCCGCCCTTAATGCCGGTGCCTCCAATGTCCACACCAATCTGCAGGTCCTTGGGGGTGGGTGCGGGCAGTTCGGTGATGACGCCGGGTTCTGCGTAATCGCTCATGGTTTTCTCTCTTTCGCCCCGCCTACTGCCGTGTAACTGAGGGAGCGGGCGGGTTTGTTAGTGGGTGAACTGATATAAAAGTGAGGTGCTGGGCTCGTACCTGCACAAGGTGTATCTGTACAGGCAGGAAACCCAGAGATCTGCGCTTTAGGGCAGGGTGAGGATGTCCGCGCCGTCAGCGGTCACCACGAGGGTGTGCTCGAACTGCGCGGTGCGCTTGCGGTCGCGGGTGACCACAGTCCAGTCGTCGTCCCACAGGTCCCATTCGATGGTGCCGAGGGTCAGCATGGGCTCGATTGTGAAAATCATGCCCTCACGGATTTCGGTGTCGTAGGCGGGTGCCGCATCGTAGTGGGGGATGATGAGGCCCGAGTGGAACTCACGACCCACACCGTGGCCGGTGTAGTCGCGAACCACGCCGTAACCGAAACGTGCCGCATACTTCTCAATGACGCGACCAATCACGTTGATCTGGCGGCCCGGCTTCACAGCCTTAATCGCACGGTTCAGGGACTCCTCGGTGCGCTCAACCAGCAGGCGGGACTCTTCGTCCACGTTGCCGATGAGCAGGGTCTTGTTCGTATCACCGTGCATGCCGTCCAGGTATGCGGTGACGTCCAGGTTGAGGATGTCGCCGTCCTCCAGCACGGTGGAGTCCGGGATGCCGTGGCAGATGACCTCGTTCAGGGAGGTGCACACGGACTTGGGGTAGCCGCGGTAATCCACGGTGGAGGGGTATGCGCCGTGGTCGCAAATGTACTCGTGGACCAGCACGTCAATCTCGTCGGTGGTGGTGCCGGGTACGCAAATCTTGGATGCTTCAACGATGGCGCCTGCCGCGATCTTGCCGGCTGCGCGAACCCGCTCAACTTCCTCGGGGGTGTACATGTTCGAGTCGTTACCCTCGTTGGCGGTGGGCTTACCCACGTACTCGGGGCGAACAATGTGCGAGGGGACCGGGCGCATGGGGGTGATGCGTCCGGGGGTCAGACAACCCACGGGTGCTCGACCGGGCTCTGCAGGAAGATTGTGCGAAGTATTCGTTTTGGTTGAAGACATAGTTTCATCTTACCGGGCGTGGGCGGGTTGTGTCCCTTGCTCAGGCGCTAAAAAGCGGCGGATACACAAGCCGTACCTTTTTCCCAGATTGTGAATAAAATTTCATGCACGCTAGAGGCAAAAACTGTGAGGGCGGAAAGCCGGGGTGGAAGGCAGAAGCGGAAGACCGCGGAGGGGAAACGCCGTGAGAAGCTTCACCCGCCTCATTGCCACGAACCTACGCGCGTGAGAAGCTAGAAACACCAACCCCTCACCGTCGAAGGAGAACCATGAGCCACCACAAGCACCGCCTGAGCGAAGCCATCGAATCGGCGGTCGAAAAGACCCTGAACGCCGCCACCGATGCCACCAGCTCCCACGCTGACGAATACTGGTACAACCTGTCCACCGGCGAGGTTGAACGCGGCCAGCAGAGCGCCGTCACCTCCCTGTGGGGCCCCTTCAAAACCTACGAGGAGGCGGCACACGCCATGGACCGCGCCCGCGAACGCAACGACGCCTGGGAGAAGGACGGCGGCTGGCTCTAAAGAACGAGCACCCTCAGCCTTGCCCAACGCCCTCAGCCACGCTCAAGGCGCACGGCGCCCAACAGACATACAGTCTGAGACGAAAGACCCCCGCACTCGGAGCACCGGATACGGGGGTCTTTCTTCATCAAGCTTTTCTTCTCACGCTTTTCTTCTCAGCCTAAAGCCTACTCAAAAGTGTGCTCAGCCGCCGGGAACTCACCCGAACGAACCTGTTCACGATAAGCACGTGCAGCGTCCTCCATGACCTGACCGACCTGCGCAAACTGCTTCACAAAACGCGGCACGCGACCGGCGCGAACACCCATCATGTCCTGCCACACCAGCACCTGACCGGTCGTCGCATTCGAGGCACCAATACCAATAGTCGGCACAGCACCCACAGCCTCATCCACCAGCTGCGCAGTCTGGGTAGTCACCATCTCCATGAGCACGCAGAACGCGCCAGCCTCAGCCAGCGCCACCGCATCCTCACGAACACGCTCAGACGCATCACCGCGGCCCTGCACACGGAAACCGCCCAGAGCATGCTCCGACTGCGGGGTGAAACCAACATGCGCCACCACCGGAATACCGGTACGCACCAGGGCACGAACCCACTCAGCCATCGACGCATCAGCCTCAATCTTGACCGCGTGCGCGCCGCCCTCCTTCATCAGGCGAACAGCGCTCGCCACCGCCTGCTGCGGGGACTGCTCATACGAACCAAACGGCAAATCTGCAACCACCATGGCGCGGGATGCACCGCGAGAAACCGCCGCAACCAGCGGAATCATCTCATCCAGGGTAATGGTCAGGGTGGACTCGTAGCCGAGCACCACATTCGCCGCTGAATCGCCCACCAGCAGCATGTCGATGCCGGCGCGATCAAAAATCTGCGCCGTCAGAGCGTCATAACAGGTCAGCATGGAGAACTTCTGACCGGTCGCCTTAGCCTGAGCCAGGTGAACGGTACGAACCTTCTTGACGGTGTCCAGGTCAAAAGGCTTCGATTCAGAAGTAGTCGCGGGAGCCGCCGCAGAGGTAGCGGCAGGCTGTGCCGCGTAGGGCGAAGAGATCTCGGAAGAACGCTCAGTAGTCATGCTGACTATTCTAACCCTGCACGGCTCCAACCTGGCGTACCGCTCACCACGAGGGAACAACTATGCCTAGTTCCAGATGAGGTTAATGTAGTAGGTCGGGAACGACGCAGCGGCGTTCTTATTCATCAGCTCCGGAACAGCAGAAGAAGCATCACTAAACTCACACGGCAAATCGCGCTGAATGAGCGCCTGCTGCACCAGAGCATCCCAGTACAGCTGCATGATCGAATAGGTGCAGACTTCCTTCACGACGTCCTCCGCGTAGGACTCCCACGCCGGGAGAGCCGCATCGTTATCGAAGAAACCCTCATAGCCCTGAGACAGGCCCGTATCGCAGGCGTTCACCGCGTTCTTCGCGTACTGCAGCCAGTAGCTGCGGCTCAGCTCATCGGTGGTATTGAAAGTAAACGCCTCATAGTCTGCCTTCAGCAGGGTGTAAGACGCCTGAATAGAACCGGCAAGCGGGGCGTGCGAAGAGAAGACAATAACGTCTAGAAGAGCAGCGATGTACTCCATCTGCACCTTCTCGTACGCAATGCCGGAAGGCTGAACCGGACCAGAATGCATCTGCACCAACGCCTCCACCGCGTTGATGAAACGCTCAACGTCGGCGGTCGCCTTCACCATCAGATTCAGCAGACGCTGAACACACTGATAATCCTCAGAAATCTGCGAGAACACGCCAAAGGACAGGATGCCACGCTCAGAAGCAGCCGCCGCAAGAATCTGGCTCGTCAACCGCTGGCTCTCCGCCTCCGCCTTCGCCACGCTTACCAGCAGGGCACCGCAATACGCCAGGGCGCGGCCATCCACCAGCTGAGGCTGCTGCTGATGCAACGGCAAAAGACGCTCATGAATCTGACGGAAAATCGCGCTCTGCGCCAAAGCCTTCTTGCCCAGCTCCTCAGCCTTCAACAGCACAGTATCCGCCGAGAAATCACGCGGCACGAAACGGCGCGCATCCGGCGCAGTAAACGGCGAATAGGGGCGACCCATCACCGGCTGCAACAGCGACATCGTGGTAAACAACGAAAAACGAGCCGCCACCGGGTACAGCGAATCCGGGTAATTCGGTGCATCCGGCGCGTTGACACGCTCCGTGCACAGAGTCAACCAGGTCTGCTCCACCGCCCGATCAGACGTAATGCCAACACCCATACCCAGGATGCTCTCACCGAACGCCTCCGAAGGAAGCTTGCCGGGGTTCATGGCACGCGCCTGCATGAGCGCCACAGCCAGCTCCACCGTATAGTTCGTGCGGCGCTTCTTGCCCGCCTCGTCAAGATTCTGGAACGGACGTACACCCGCAATCTTCTGACCGCGCGCCAGCGTATGCAGCTCCTTATTCATGGCGAACTGCTGCGGGTTACGCTGCATCATCTTCGACACCTCGTAAGCGCTCTTACGGTTTAGCTTCTCACGGCGCTGAGCACCCTCAGCCGACAGCGCATCATACTTGCCGCGGCTTGCGTGAACATACCAGGAACGAATTACCTGAAGCGGCAGGAAGAAGAAAGTGTACTTCCACGACCAACTAAAAATAATGACCGGAATAGCCGCACTCGAACCCAAACGGCCCGTATAACCGGTCCAAATGAACTCCACAAACGCACCAACCAGCGCCCACAACGCCAGGGTGCGAATCCTAAACGCCACACGGGAGGGGCGGTCCAGCAGGTAGGTCGCACCACCGGTCTTGTTATTCTTCATGACTGTCGGGCCAAAGACCGCAATCGCAAAAAGACAGACCAGATACAACACCAAGAAAACAATGGGGGCGGCAATAAGTAGCAGCCACTCAAGCCCGGTGGGGTCAGCAGCAACCAGTGTGCTTGCCGCTAGAGGAATCTGTGCGGGCGCCACCTGTGCGGGCAGCGCCTGCGAAGCTGATGAGAGAAGAACGGAATGTAGCATACCCCCATTATCGCAAGGCGACCCCGACCACGCCCCGCGAACCGTCATCTGCCAGGTATCTGAACAAAGCCTAGACCCGCACCGCAGAAAAGTTGGGGGAGCGGCCCGGGTACCGCCCAGAATCTGAGCTACCGCGGCGCGCAAAAAGAGAATTTACACAAACGAAACCTCCCACCCACCCGCCACACAGCAGAACCCGATAGGCTAGATAACAACAGGACACACGCCGGGGCAAGGAGGCGCCAGCACCGCTGGTACACAACCCGCCGCAACCCCTTGGAAACCCAAGGGACGTGCAGGACCTTCCGCAACAGGGTCTTCTTCACCTCGGCAGCAAATTTAGCGCGCCTCCGCCGCCCACAGACAGGTACCACGCGGATGCGCGCCCGCACCGAGAGGGCAACTCATGGACCGCCAACAGGAATTCGTACTGCGCACCATCGAAGAGCGCGACATCCGCTTTATCCGCCTCTGGTTCACCGATGTGGTCGGCACCCTCAAATCCGTGGCGCTCGCACCGGCTGAAGTAGAAAGCGCCTTCGACGAGGGCCTGGGATTTGACGGCTCCTCCATCGAGGGCTTCTCCCGCGTCTACGAATCCGACATGCTCCTACAGCCCGACCCCTCCACCTTCCAGATTCTGCCCTGGCGCGGTGAGGAAGACATCACCTCCCGCATGTTCTGCGACGTGCTCACCCCCGACGGCGAAATCAGCGCCTCCGACACTCGCGGTGTGCTCAAGCGCGTGCTCAACAAGGCAGCCGAGATGGGCTTCACCTGCTACACCTCGCCCGAAATCGAGTTCTACCTGCTGGAGTCCTCCAAGCTCGGCGCCGACGGCTTCCCCGTGCCCGTGGACCACGAATCCTACTTCGACCACACCCCCGGCGGCATCGTGCAGGACTTCCGCCGCAAGGCAGTGACCATGCTCGAAGAAGTCGGCATCTCCGTCGAATTCAGCCACCACGAAACCGGCCCCGGACAGAACGAAATCGACCTGCGCCACGCCGACGCCTTGCAGACCGCCGACAACGTCATGACCTTCCGCACCGTCATCAAGGAAGTCGCCTACTCGCTCGGCATGTACGCAACCTTCATGCCCAAGCCCTTCACCAAGTACGCCGGCAGCGGCATGCACACCCACTTCTCCCTCTTCGAAGGCGACACCAACGCATTCTTCGAAGCCGGTGCCGAATACCAGCTGTCCAAGACCGCACGTCACTTCATCGCCGGTGTGCTCAAGCACGCCCCCGAATTCACCTCGGTCACCAACCAGTTCATCAACTCCTACAAGCGACTCTGGGGAGGCGGTGAGGCACCCTCCTACGTCTCCTGGGGCCACAACAACCGCTCCGCCCTCGTGCGTGTGCCCCTGTACAAGCCGAACAAGATGCAGTCCGCCCGCATCGAGTACCGCGGCCTGGACTCGGCATCGAACCCGTACCTCGCCTACGCGGTGATTCTCGCCGCCGGTCTGAAGGGTATCGAAAACGAGTACCCGCTCATGCCCGCCGTGACCGAAGACCTCGCCGCCATGACCAACGCCGAACGCCGCGCCATGGGCTACAACCCGCTGCCCGCGTCCCTGCGTGAAGCCATCAATATCACCGAAGAATCCGAGTTCATGGCGGAGGTTCTGGGCGAGCAGGTCTTCGAGCAGTTCCTGCGCAATAAGCGCGCCGACTGGGACCAGTACCAGGCTCAGGTGACCCCGTACGAGCTCAAGCACAACCTCGGAATCCTCTAACGGCTGGATCCTCTCACCTCCTCATAGGATGAGTGAGCGCTGACAGCCTCAGGGCGGTACCCGCTACCGGTAACACGCCGGCGGGTACCGCCCACAGGTCTATCAAATGCACCTATTGGCTGCACCGTTCACCGCCGATTTTTAGCCGCCGAAATTTATACTTTCCGCCCCGGATCTACTCTCCACCCACAGTTCTCTAACCTAGTTCTCTAACCTAGTTCTCTACCCACGGTTCTCACGCTATGACTGACAGCTCCCACTACCCGGCCACCGGGCTCATCCGCATTATCGACCCCGCCAAAGAACCCAAACCGCTCACCGACATCGCCCCCGACGCACTCGACGACGAGCAACGCGCCGAAGCCGAACGCAAAGCCCAGCTACGCCTGCGCACCCGCATGATCGCCACCGGCTTCCACGACCCGTCCAAGGCAGAACGCTGGCTCAACGCACCCGAACTGAAGCACGTCTCGCAGGATGCGCTCTTTGCCGGGCTGCGCCTCGCACCCTCACCGGATATTGCCCTGCCCGCCCTCGTGCGTCTCATCGAGAAGCACCCGGCGGTCGCCGAACGCGCCAACCGCGGCGACAAAGAATTCGGCATGTACCGACTGCTCGGCGCATCCCAGGCGATTGGCGATTTTCTCTACCGCCGCCCCGAACACATTGACCCGCTCTTCGACACGCAGGTGTACCCGGCTGAGAGCGCGCTGATTCGCTCCCAGCACCCGGCGTCGATTCTGCCGGAAACCGACGGGGAATTCCTGACCCCCATCGCACCGCTGGACACCCCCTACCGCCGTGACATCCTCACCGCCCTCGGTGCCGACCCCCACGCGGAGCGTCCGCGCGCTGCCGCCGAGCAGACCGGCAAAGACGGCTACGTGACCCTGCGCGTCGCCTACCGCGCCGCCCTGGCGCGCATCGCCCTGCTCGACGTGTGCTGCGAAGACCCGGTTGAAATGATGCCCACCATCGGTCGTCACCTCGCCGATTTGGCTGCCGCCGCGCTGGAGGGTGCACTCGCCATTGCCCGCACCGAAGTGGCGGAGGGGCTGGGCCCCGGCCTGGCGGCTCCTCGCCGAGGCGAAGCCGTAGACGCCCTGGACTTGGCGATTATCGGTATGGGTAAGTGCGGTGCCCGCGAGCTGAACTACATCTCTGACGTTGACGTGGTGTACGTGGTTGCGCCCGTGGAACCCGCCACCGCTGGCGCCGCGCCTCATGCCGGGGCAGAAGGGGAGAGCACCCCGCTCAAGCTCACCGAGAACGAATGTTCCACCATCGGCACGGAGCTCGTGCACGCCCTCACCCGCGCCATCATGGGCCCCGCACCCGAACCCGCCCTCTGGGAAGTCGACGCGAACCTACGCCCCGAAGGCAAGGACGGCCCGCTCGTTCGCACCGTCGAATCCTACGTTCAGTACTACAAGCGCTGGGCGGAAAACTGGGAGTTCCAGGCGCTGCTCAAGGCGCGCCCCATCGCCGGTTCGGCGCAGCTGGGTGCCCGCTACGCCCGCGCCATTGACCCCTTCGTGTGGGAGTCCGCCGCCCGTGAATCCTTCGTGGAATCCGTGCAGGCGATGCGCGCCCGGGTGACCGACAATATTCCCTCGAACCAGGTGGACCGCCAGATTAAGCTGGGCCCGGGCGGCCTGCGCGATATCGAGTTCACCGTGCAGCTGCTGCAGCTCGTGCACGGTCGAACCGACCCCGCTGTGCGCACCAAATCCACCGTGGATTCCCTCGCGGCGCTGACCGCCGTCAGCTACATTAGCCGCACCGACGCCGAAGCATTCAGCCGCGACTACAAGAAGCTGCGCGTGCTCGAGCACCGCATCCAGCTGCAGCAGCTGCGCCGCACCCACCTGATGCCCGAGAAGGACGCCGAACAGCGCGCCCTCGCCCGCTCGATCCTTTCCCCGGAACGCAACGGCACGCTCTCCGCCGAGCAGATGCTCAAGGCTTGGCAGAAAATTAAACGGAACGTCCGTTCACTGCATGAGCGAATCTTCTTCCGCCCGCTGCTCGCCGCCGTCTCCACGCTCAGCCGCGACGAAGTGGTACTCAGCGAACAGGCGGCACAGGACCGTCTTGCAGCCCTCGGCTACCGCGACCCGCGCGGCGCCATGCGTCACATCAAGGCGCTCACCACGGGTCTTTCCCGCAGTGCAGACATTCAGCGGCACCTCATGCCCGTGCTGCTGGGCTGGTTCGCCCGCGGCGTGGACGCAGACGCCGGCCTGCTCGGATTCCGTATCGTCTCCGAATCGCTCGGCAGCACCAGCTGGTACCTGCGCATGCTCCGCGACTCACCCGCAGCCGCCGAACGCCTCAGCCAGCTACTCTCCAGCTCGCGCCCCATGACCGACCTGCTCGAGGATGCCTCCGCCTCCATCGCCTGGCTGGACAAGGTCGCCGACCTCAAACCGCTGGGGGAGGAAGCGCTCGCCTCCGAGATTTCCTCCCTGCTGGCACGCCATGCGGACGCCGCCGAGGCGATGCGCGCCGTGCGCTACCTGCGCCGCCGCGAAACCCTGCGCACCGCCATGGGCTGGACCCTGGGCATCGTCGACGTTGAGGACACCTGCGCCGGTCTTGCCGCCATCGACGAGTGCACAATCGGTGCGGCGCTGCAGATTGCCCTGCGTGAACTCCAAACGGCACCGGAAGGCGCCGAACCCGCCGAAGCTGAGGCGACAGCGGGGGAGAAGCTGCTCACCCGCATCGCCGTCATCGGCATGGGCCGCCTCGGCGGCGCCGAGAACGGCTTCGGCTCCGACGCGGACGTCATGTTCGTTCACGAACCCCTCGACGGGGCCGACGAAGACGCCGCACAGGAACAAGCGGCACGCATCGTCAACCGCACCCTGGCGCTCCTCAAACAGCCCGTCAAGCCCGCCATTCGCGCCGAACGGCCCCTCGAAGTGGACGCCGACCTGCGCCCCGAAGGCAAGCAGGGCGCTATCGTGCGCTCGCTGGACTCCTACCGCTCCTACTACGAACGCTGGGCGGAAACCTGGGAGTTCCAGGCGCTCACCCGCGCCCGCCCCATCGCGGGCGACGAGGCGCTCGGACGTGCTTTCGTGGAGCTCATCGACCCGTACCGCTACCCGGCAGCTTTTGAACCCGAACAGGTACAGCAGATTCGCCGCATGAAAGCGCGCGTGGAAAACGAACGCATGCCTCACGGCGCCGACCGCACCCGCCAGCTCAAGCTCGGCCGCGGCGGACTCTCCGACGTGGAATGGCTGGTCCAGCTCGTACAGCTGCGCCACGCGCACGCCGTGCCCGGGCTGCGCACCACCTCCACCCTGAAGGCGCTGAACGCCGCGGTTGAGGCGGGGCTGGTCGAAGCCGCGGACGCTGAAATCCTCAGCGGCGCCTGGCTACTCGCCACGAAGATCCGCGGCGGCAACGTACTGCGCGGCGTGCGCCAGTCCGACACCCTACCCTCGGGACGCGCCGACCTGGAAGCAATCGCCCGCTGGTGCGGATACCCCGCCGGTAGCGCACGCGCCCTCGAAGAGGACTATCTGCGCCAAACTCGCAACGCCCGCAAAGTCTACGAGCGCCTCTTCTTCGAAGAACTATAAAAAGATTCCAGAAAAACATGAGCCCGGCATTTTTGTCGGTGCGGATTTCTGATGCGAATTTCATAGGGGAGGGGCGGGGAACCAGGTTCCCCGCCCCTCCTTTTCGTGTCCTTGCGAAAAATTTTGCGGACGTTTCGCGGACATCGTGTGCCCGCCGCTGCCCTCACGGGAACAGTAACCACCCCAAAACCCCAAAAATGTGACCGGCACCATGAAAATAAATTTTGCTCGCGCACCTCAAAAACGAGCCCAAATACCCCGTTCTGCCCCGGAAACACGCGGAACACAAGATGATCTACAAAGGATTTGGCAAACACTCAAAAACCCCGTATAGTATTTACCTGTCAGCACGACGGAGCGAAAAACTCCAACGGAATGATTCAAATTGAATACGCTGATATGCGGTTGTAGCTCAGTTGGTAGAGCACCACCTTGCCAAGGTGGATGTCGCGAGTTCAAGTCTCGTCAACCGCTCGTAAGGACTCCAAGAGTTCGAACGCGTTCCCTCGTGGAGCGTATGCGGTGAGGTGGTCGAGTGGTTAGGCAGCGGCCTGCAAAGCCGTGTACGCGGGTTCGAATCCCGTCCTCACCTCGCAACAAAACAACTGTTTTGTGAGCGCGATTGGCGCAGCGGTAGCGCGCTTCCCTGACACGGAAGAGGTCACTGGTTCGATCCCAGTATCGCGCACAAATGAAGCCCTGATTCTTCGGAATCAGGGCTTTTGTGTTTAACCTTTTGGTTTTCTTGGTTTGCGGAGGGATGGTGTTCCTCCTTGTTCCTACAGGGGACCCGCCCTCGCTTCGCTTCGGGCACCCTGATGTCACGACGGAGGACACCATCCCTCCGCCCCGTAGGTAAAACACTCGAGCCCGGTTCAGTAAGGGCAGGGCTTGTGTGCGCGATACCGGCATAACGAACTTAAGGGGGAGGGGCTGTCGCCTTCTCAAACTTTGCTGGCTCCGCCGAGTCGGCTTTGTCAGCCGAACCCACCTCCGATACCCTAATGGAGGAAATCTACACTCACAGATACACCGCCGTATCGCAAAGGAACACCCGTGAAATCCTCCCTCAAAGGGTTCGGCATCTTCTTCGCCGTATGCCTCGCCTTCTCCCTCTGGTACGTCATCCTCGGCGTCGTCATCATCGTAGTCATCGTGGGCATTGTCCTGACCATCCGCAAAAACCGGTACTTCGCATCCCCCGAATTCCAGACGCACCGCCAACGCACCGCCACACTCGCCAGCGAATACAACGAAATCGCCAGCTACGTACACGACATCCACGCCCGCGGAATCTACGAACTCGGCACCTCCACCAACGGCATGTACAGCCACCTCGCCACCGTCGAGGTTCAGCAGCCCAAAACCTGGAAGACGCTGCTGCAGAAGAAACCCGAAGAACGCCACCCTCACGTCTACAAGGCATCCGAACAGGTCGTTCTCGAAGCCGAGCGGGACCCCATCGGCAGCCTCACCAAATACTTCCACATCGAAGCCGACCTGCAAACCCTCAAAGACGTGCAGCGCCTCTCCGACGATATCGCGCGCCTCGAAACCGCCGTCGACAACGTGCGACGCCGCGAAGACGACATGATCGCACACATCAACCCGCCCCAGTTCATCACCAAGATCTACGCCGACGAGTTCTGGAACAAACTCAACGTCTGCCACGTGGGGCTGACCGTGCCGTACCCCATCTACCGCTTCGAATACACCTCACCCGGCGGCAAAGAAAACCGCGCCGTCACCGTCACCCTCGACACCCCAACCCTCGACGCGCTCTCCGAAACCCTCGAGCGCAAAATCCGCTGGGCATGGCCCGAAGGCGGCGAACGCACCCTCATGACCGCCCAGCTACGCCAACGCATCAAAGAACGCGACAACTACACCTGCCAAAACCCCGGATGCGGCAACTCCATCATGCGTGAACGAATCCTCATCCTAGAGGTTGTCCACAAGGTCCCGCTATCCGAAGGCGGCAATAACGAACCGGAGAACCTGCAGACCCTCTGCTGGCGTTGCGTGCGCGGACGGAACCTGCGGCTCGCATAAAGCCGCACCTTCCGAAAACGACATCAAGGTGCCCGACCGGGCGCTCTCCGCAGCGAAGCAAGGAGAAGCGGAGCGTCCGGGTGCGGTGGGTTCCCCTGCAGGAGCGAAGGAAGGGAGCGGCGCGAGATGCCCAAGAGCTCCCATACCGTGCTCGAGCTAGGGATTTATGTTAAAGCTGAGGTTCAAGGTATGCTTTTCCTCGGCGCAGAGGCACAGACTTTCAGGCTCCCGCTTCCGCACCGCAAACACATCACCCCACCTGAATAAAGGGCATACCATGTCTACTTCCCTGACCCGCCGCAAGCTCGTTGCTGGTGCAGCCTGGGCGGCACCCGTCGTCGCAGCCTCCGCAACCATCCCCTCCTACGCAGCGTCCGTCTCCGCAGACTGCACGCTCGCCGCACACCCGGCGTACAACATCTCCGGCACCGAGGAAGGCACCAAGACCGTGCAGAGCTTCGCCGTGCCCAACAACGTCCACAAGCTCCGCTTTGAACTGGTCGGCGGCGCGGGCGGCACCAACAACCGCATGACCCCCGCCGGATCCGGCGCGAAGGTCACCGGCATCATCCCCGTCACCCCCGGTTCCACCGTGCAGATTATCGCCGCGGCAGGCGGTATCGGTGACGGCTCCCTCACCCCCACCGCAGGCGGTGAAGGCTACGGCAACGGCGGCTCCGTACCCGCCTACACCATCCCCGCCACCATCACCGCGCAGGTCGACGCCAAGTACGCGGACCCGGCAAACTCCAAGACCCAGGCGTACGCAGCATCCGGCGGCGGCTCCTCCGCGCTGCTCATCGACGGCGTCGTTGTAGCTGTAGCAGGCGGCGGTGGCGGCGCGGGTATGACCACCTCCGGCGTGTCCTACGCAGACCCCTGGTACTCCAACTTCAACGGCCAGATCGATGCCGGTGTGGCACCCCTCGGTTCGGACGCATCCCCGCAGTTCGACGCGGCGGGTAGCGCCTCCGCGGCGGCAGGCTCCAACGGCACCCCCGGCTACGAAGTCTACAACGCTGAACGCTCCAAGGTGCTGATCTACAACTCCGGTTCCGGCGGCGCAGCGGGCGTAGGCGGTGCCGGTGGTGCGGCGGGCACCCTGCCGGCAAGCGGCCCCATCATCGGCTTTGAAACCACCAACAACCAGGTGCTATTCAGCCAGTTTGTTGCCGGTAACGCGGGCACGAGCGGCTTCGCGGGCAACGGCGGCGACGGCGCGGGCGCATACTCCTACCAGCTGGATGAGAACCCCGCCAGCGTGCACGAGAAGGGCACCTACGAGGACCGCAGCTGGGACCTGGACGTCTACAACGATGAGGGTGCGTACGCGCAGAACTTCAACGGCTACCAGTCCGTGGTGTCCGGCGGTGGCGGCGCAGGCTACGGAGGCGGCGGTTCCGGTGCGGCACAGTCTGTCTCCTCGATTGTGCTGACCCAGAAGTGGCTGAACAGCCCGACCAGCGTGCGTCAAGGCATCGGCTACACGATGCAGGGCGGCGCCGGTGGCGCGGGCGGCTCGTACATTGCACCGTCCGTGAGCGAGGGTGCGATTGTTTCGGCTGAGAACGCGCCGCAGTGGATGCGCGAGCGCGGTAACGGTTCGGTGACGGTGACCTTCTGCGAGGCGGCTGCCTAAACGCTTCTCCCGCTGAGGCACTTGAGGGCGCTACGCCGCGTATTTCCTCAAGCGGCTTGGAATGCTTGAGGGGCGGTGTTCCTCCTCGTTCCTACAGGGAACCCGCCCTCGCTTCGCTTCGGGCACCCTGATGTCACTACGGAGGACACCGGCCCCTCGGCACGCTCTTGCCAATTCGCGGGTGGAGGCGGCTATGCCTTCCGGAAGCGACATCAGGGTGCCGCCCCGGGCGCTCTCCGCAGCGAAGCAAGGAAGAGCGGAGCGTCCGGGTGCGGCGGGTTCCCCTGCAGGAGCGGAGGAAGTGCATGGCTTGCCGACCCACCGGGTGAAGAAAACCATAGAGATAGAAGAATCCCCCACACGAGGTAATCGTGCGGGGGACTCTTTGTACTACTTAGCGCTTGATAGCGTCCAGCGCCTCACGCTGAGCCTTCGCAATGCGCTTCTCAGACACCGTGTATGCGGTACCAAGCTCCTGGGCGAAGAAGCTGACGCGCAGCTCCTCAATCATCCAGTTCACGCGGCGGAGCGCATCCGGCACGATGGTGCCTGCCGGTAGCGACTTGACCGCGTTATCGTAGGAGTCTTCCAGATCCTGCACGGTAAGCATGAGCTGGTTGTCGCGGTGCAGGTTCGGTCCGAGCTTCGTCAGACGCACCTGGGCGGCCTTGAGGTAGCGCGGGATGTGAACCAGCTGGTCGTAGCCGGTTTTCGCCACGAATCCGGGGTAGACGAGGTTCTCCATCTGTGCCTTCACGTCGGAGACGGCGTGCATGGTCGTCAGCGAGGTTGCCTTCTTGATTGCCTTCTTCAGCGCGGTGGCTTCGGAGAGGATTTCGGCGACGAGCTTGGTGACGTCGAAGACCGTCTCGATGAGTTCGGCACGCACGTGCTCGTAGAGTTCGCTGTATTCGGTGTGAGTGAAGATGGGGGTGTGCGGCACGAGGTGGTCGAGTGCCGCGACGGTGCAGTCGCGGATGAGTTCGTCGATGGAGCCGTGCGGGTTCTGCGTGAAGACGATTTTCTCCTTGTGGGAGAGGTGTTCGCTCACGTAGCGTACGGGCGAGGGCACCTGCAGTTGGAGCAGGCGGATGATGCCGCGGCGCTGGGCGTGGAGCTGTTCGGCTTCGGTGGGGAAGATTCGCAGGCCTACGCTGGTTTCTTCGTCGACGAGGGCTGGGTAGCCGTTGACTGCCTGGGTGGCGATGATACGCTGTACCTTGCGGGGGATTTCTCCGTTGGGGAAGAGATCGGCGGGGAATTCGGTGAGGCCGCTGATTTCGCGTACCTGCGAACCGTGCGCATCGGCTACCTGAGCGGTGCCGCCCTGAGCGTTCTTCGCGCCCTTCTTGGCAGAAGCCGCGGAGCTGCCCGAGTTACCCGAGCCATCCGAGCTACCCTGCGCGAGCGCCACCATTTTTGCCATGGTGTCGTCGGATGCGCCGAGGGAGTCGGCGAGGGCGCCGCGAATCTCCTTGTGGAGCTGCTGCTGCAGGGCGCGCAGGTCCTTGCCTTCGCCCAGGATTTTGTTGCGTGCGTTGCGCACCTGGAATCCCATTTTCAGGTGTTCGGGCACGGCGTCCCAGTTAAAGGCTTCGGGCTCGACAACGACGCCGCGCAGGCGGCGTAATACGAGTGCAAGGGAGGGGATGAGCTCGTCGGTGGCGGGGGAGTAGTCCTCCTCCAGTGCGGCGCAGGCGGCGCGTGCTACGTCGGGTGCAGGTACGAAGTTGCGTCGAATCGCCTTGGGGAGCGATTTGATGAGCGCGGTGACGAGTTCGTGGCGCAGGCCGGGGATCTGCCAGCGGAACGGTTCGGGGTTCAGCTGGTTGAGGAACAGGATGGGTACCTGGACTGCTACGCCGTCGCGCTTGGCGGCGTCGGTGCGTGCGCCTCCGATGCCGGCGGTGGGGGCGTATTCGTAGCGCAGGTCGAGGGTCAGTTCGCCGCTGTCGGTGCGCTGCACCCACTGGCGGGGGAACTGGGAGTCGTCGTAGTCGGCGGCTTCCTCGTTGATGAGCTTCTCGGGGTTGAAGTCCAGGTAGTTGTCGTCTTCGAGACGTGCCTGCTTCCACCACTTGTCGAAGGCGCGCACGTCGGTGACGTGGGCGGGGATGCGTGCGTCGTAGAAGGCGAAGAGTACGGAGTCGTCTACGCGCAGGTCGCGGCGGCGCAGGCGTGCTTCGAGTTCTTCGACTTCGGCGAGGGCGCGCTGGTTGCGCAGGTAGAACTTGTGCTGGGTGTGCCATTGGCCTTCGACGAGGGCGGACTGGATGAACAGTTCGCGGGCTGCGGCGGCGTCTACGCGGGCGTACTGTACGGGGCGGTCGGCGTAGATGGTCAGACCGAAGAGGGTGCCCTTGGCGTAGGCGACTGCCGCGCCGGAGCTGAGGGACCAGTGCGGTTCGGAGTATTGCACGCTGATGAGGTGCTTGCCGATTTCTTCGATCCACTGCGGGTCGATGGAGGCGTTGGTGCGCGCCCACAGGCGGGAGGTTTCGACGAGTTCGGCGGAGAGCACCCAGTCGGGGCTCTTTTTGAACAGGCCGGAGCCGGGGAAGATCGCGAACTTGGTGCCGCGTGCGCCGAGGTATTCGCGGGGGCCACGGTTGCGTCCCTTGGAGTCCTTTTCGCGTTCTTCCTTGGCGCCCACGTGCGAGAGCAGGCCGGATAGCAGGCTCTTGTGGATGTCGATTTCGTGGGCGGAGGCGTTGATGTCCCTGCCGCCGCTGGCGTGAATGTTGGCGGTGCGTCCCATTTCACGCAGCTGGGCGAAGAGGTCCTGCCATTCGCGGATGCGCAGGTAGTTGATGTATTCGCGGTGGCACATTTTGCGTAGCTGCGAGGAGGACAGCGCCGCCTGCTGCTCGTTGATGTAGTCCCAGAGCAGCAGGAAGGAGGAGAAGTCGGAGGTGTCGTCGACGAAGCGGGCGTGCATCGCGTCGGCTTCTGCGCGCACGTCGGCGGGGCGCTCGCGCGGGTCCTGGATGGTCAGGGCGGCGGCGAGCACCATCATTTCCTTGGCGCAGTTGCGGCGGCCGCCTTCAATGATCATGCGGGCCAGGCGCGGGTCCACGGGGAATGCCGCCATGGCTCGGCCGATGGCGGTGAGGGTTGCGCTATTGCCGCGGCCCTTGCGGGGGCTGCGGGGGCGTTCGGTGAGCGCGCCGAGCTCGCGGAGCAGGTTCACGCCGTCGTTGATAGCGCGGGATGCGGGCGGCTGCACGAACGGGAAGCGGGAGATGTCGCCGGGTTCGCGAACCACGCCGATTGCGATCATCTGTAGGATGACGGCTGCGAGGTTGGTGCGCAGAATTTCGGGGTCGGTGAACTCGGGGCGTGAGTTGAAGTCTTCCTCGGAGTAGAGGCGGATGGCGATGCCGTCGCTGACGCGGCCGCATCGGCCCGAACGCTGGTTGGCGCTGGCCTGCGAGATACGCTCGATGGGCAGACGCTGAACCTTGGTGCGCGCGGAGTAGCGCGAGATGCGGGCGGTGCCGGTGTCGATGACGTACTTGATGCCGGGCACGGTCAGCGAGGTTTCAGCAACGTTCGTGGCGAGCACGATGCGCGGGCGCGATCCGGGGGAGAACACGCGGTGCTGTTCGGCGAGCGAGAGGCGCGCGTACAGGGGCAGCACTTCGTAGTTCAGTCGCGGCGACTTGAGAACCATTGCCTCGATGGCGTCCTTGGCGTCGCGGATTTCGCGCTCGCCGGAGAAGAAGATGAGGATATCTCCGGGTGCCTCCTTGGAGAGCTCCTTGATGGCGTCGAGAATCGCGTCGGTGGGGTCGCGGTCTTCGGCCACTTCCTCGTCATCCAGGTAGAGCTCGTCGCCTTCGAGGGGGCGGTAGCGGATTTCCACGGGGTAGGTTCGGCCGGACACCTCAATGATGGGTGGCGCATCGTCGGGCAGAATCGCTTCGGCGATTTCGCGTTCTTCGGCGCTGAGGTTTTCGTCGACGATGCCCTTGCCCGGCACGTAGCTGGGGGAGAAGTGGCGTGCGAAACGCTCCGGGTCGATGGTCGCGGAGGTGATGATGACCTTCAGATCCGGGCGCTGCGGCAGGATGCGCTTGAGGTAGCCGAGGATGAAGTCAATGTTCAGGCTGCGTTCGTGCGCCTCGTCAATGATGAGGGTGGAGTAGCGGCGCAGCAGCTTGTCGTTCTGAATCTCGGCGAGCAGAATGCCGTCGGTCATGAGCTTGATAGCGCTGTGTTCGCCCACTTCGGAGGTGAATCGCACCTGGTAGCCGACGGTTTCGCCGATTTTCTGGCCGAGTTCTTCGGCGATGCGTTCAGCGACGGAGCGTGCGGCGAGTCGGCGCGGCTGGGTGTGGCCGATGAGGCCCTTCTCTCCCAGGCCCAGGTCGAGGCACATTTTGGGGATCTGGGTGGTCTTACCCGAGCCGGTTTCACCCGCGATGATGACGACCTGGTTGTCGCGGATCGCGTTCATGATGTCTTCGCGGCGTTCGCTGACGGGCAGCTCTTCAGGGTAGGTGATGACCTCGGGAATGAACGGCTCGTAGCGGCGCGGTGCCGGGCGGTTCTGCTGGCTGCTCTTGTTGTCGCCCTGCTGGTTGCCCTGCTTGCGGGCACGGTTGTTGGCGCCTGCGCGTCGATTGGAGCGGGAGGCGTTGGAGTTGCGTTCGGAGGCGCCGCGGGAGGAGTTCTTGCGGTCTGCGTTATTCTTCGGGGTGCTGTTCTTCTGTGCACCCTTTTTTACCGCATTGTTCTCAGTAGTTTTATCTGCGGTTTTTTCGGCGGATCGTACCTTTGCCGCGTGGATTGCGGCGGCCATGCTCGCCATGGTGGGGGCGGTGCGGGGGGCCTTAGAAGTATCTGCGTGTTTCTTCGTGGATTTCTGCTCAGACATATCCTATCCAGTGTACTCGCCTTGCCTGCGGTGGGCTTGGGGTGTGCTTTGTTTGTCATATTTGGGTTTGTTCGCGGGAACCCCGGGGTGGGCGGTGGCGGAATACAGGCCCCAAGAGAGCAGTTAATATACAATAAATGACATCAAATGCTATTAAGAGAGTTAATAATTATTCATCTGAATTTTATGCGCCGTAGATGCGAATTAACTGCGCTTCTTAACTTTCTTTCGATAGTTTCGTTCAACTGCTACAGTGGTGAATAACACAGTAACGAAGGAGTGACTATGCCATCACCAAAGACGTACCCGGCAACACGTGTTGCAGTGTTGGATTGCTGCGAAGACGGACAGCACGAAGAAATTCACCACCGCTGCGAAGAGCTCTTCCAAGCCCTCGTTCACGCGAGTCTGCGCACCCACTTCGACCGCCTCAGCGCCGAAGAGACCCTCTACCTGGTCACCGGCGACGGCGAGCGCGTACAGATTTCTCCCGAAATGTACGGGCCCCTCACCTCCGTAGCGCGCGCATTCGCCGACCGTAAGGACGTCTGCGTGGTACGCCAGGACCGCCTCATGACCACGCAGGAGGCGGCAGACTACCTGGGCGTATCCCGCCCGACTGTTGTTCGCCTGCTGGAGCGCGGAGATATTCCGTTCGAGCGCATTAACACGCACCGTCGCGTTGCTTTTGATGACCTCGAGCGTTACCGCCTTGAGCACGAATACGTGAACCGCCGCGTTCGCTAAACCCGCATCTGGTCGATTACTTTCTGATCAATCACTCGGGTCAGACAATACGGTTCAGACAGCGCGGTTCTAGAAAGCGCGGTTGAACTAAACAGTACGGTTGAAGAACTGCAGCATCTGCTGAACAATATCGGGGCTAAAACAGCGCGAATCCCCGTGTTCGGCATCCGGAACCAGTACCAAATCGGTAGGCACCTGCCGCGTACGCAGCGCCTGATACACTCGCACCGATTGCTGGTACGGCACACACGAATCACTAATACCGTGCACGAGCATGAGGGGAGTGGCACCGCCGCTCGCTCCCTGTGCAGAGGCACTTTCGACCTTATTCACTCGTTTCTGGGGGCGTACCGCATCAATAGGATGCGCACGCTCCCAGTTCTTTTGGGCACGCTCGATGCAGACACCCGGAACCGCCCGCTCACCCTTGGAAGCGTTGAGAGCAGACGCATCTGCGGGCACCGGGTAGGTGCTTCCCAACAGTCGCCATTCGGCGCCGTCATCCTCGGGGTGGTCGAGAGCGTAGCCAGCCAGGGGCCGGTCGGTGAAGATGGTCCTCAAATCGCTGACCCCGTAAAACGAAGCCGCCGCCGCCACCTGCGAACTATGGGACGGGTAGGCGCTCGCTGCCCTGCCCTCAAAGTATTCGTCGTGCTCGGTGTGTTCGGGTGCGCTCGCAGAATCCCCACCGCTACCGTTACCGGCGGCGGAATCTCCCGTGTGCGCAACCAACATGCTCAGGTGCCCGCCGGCGCTTCCGCCCGCTACCGCGATGCGCTGCGGATCAATACCGAATTCGTGCGCGTTGGCGCGGAAGAAACGCACGGCCTCCTTCACATCGTGCAGGGCACCCGGGAAGAGTGCCTGATGTGAATACCGGTAGTTGATGGATGCGACCGCCCAACCTGCCTGCTGAAAAGCGGCGCGCATGAGCGCCTGCGTATTGGGCTGCTCCCCGCCAGGGGTGCGCAGGATGATGTCGCGTAGGGCCTGGTTGGTGCCGAAGCGCCAGGCGCCACCGTGAACCCACACCAGCAGCGGCGCGGGGGAAGAAGCCTCGACAGTTGAAGCTTCGGCAGTTGAAGAATCGGCAGCGGCGGGGAAGAAATCGTAGGCGAACGCCTCGCGAGTTACCGGTGACTGCGCGCCGTAGTCGGGTAGTGAGTGGGCATCGTAAAAGCCCGCCTCGCGGTAAAAACCGGAGCAGTACTCGGTGCCCTCAACCTTCGGCGCGCCCTCAGTGGTCAGTGCACCCTCTACATTCGGCGTGCCCTCAGTATTCAATGCGCCCTCAACCTTCGGCGCGCTCTCAGAAATCTGCATGAATCAGCACCTCGTTAGGGAACCAGTACGATCTTGCCGCGGGTGCGACCCGTCGCCACCAGTGTGTGAGCCTGCGCAGCCTGCGAAAAATCAAGCACCTGATCCACGTGCACCTTCAACAGGCCCAAGGACATGAGGCGGGCAATCTCCTGCATCTGCGCGCGGTCCGGGTGAACCGTCAGCCACTGCGCCTCGAAGCCGCGCTCACGCGCAACATCCAGCGGGTCGGGGCTGGTCAGCGTGACAATGCGGCCGCCGGGAACCAGCACCTCCAGCGAATCGAGGAAGGTCTGCTGACCGGTGGAATTGAGCACCACATCCATGGTCTGACCCAGTACGGTACGGAAATCCTCGGTGCGGTAATCAATAGGCTGGGCACCCAGCGAGCGCACAAACTCGTGGTTCGCCGCGGAGGCGGTCGCAAAAACCTGAGCGCCAGCCTGCGCCGCCAGCTGAACGGCGAGGTGACCGACGCCTCCGGCACCGGCGTGAATGAGTACGCGCTCGCCTTCCTTCAACCGCGCCACTTCGAAGAGCGCCTGGTATGCGGTCAGTGCCGCCAGGGGAGCGCCACCCAATTGCGCGCAGGGAACATCGGCGGGCACCTTCACCAGCTGATGCGCCGGGGCGAGAACATACTCGGCGTACGCACCGGCGGGGGAGGGAAAAGAAACAAGACCAAATACGCCGTCGCCCACCTTGAAACCCGTGTAGTCGCCGGCGGTAGCAACCACCGTGCCGGCAACATCCCAGCCGGGAACGAAGGGCTTGTACGACGGATCTGCCAGCTGAGCGGCGGGACCCAGACCCTTGCGGGTGGTCAGATTAATCGGGTTGACACCGGCGGCAACCGTCTTGATGAGCACGTGACCGCGCACCGGCGAGGGGATAGGTACGTTTGCTTCGTGCAGAACGCTTTCGTCGCCCCATTCGGTGAGCTGAATCTGGCGCATGGTGGTCATCGGGTTACCTCCGCTGTTGTGGCTTGAAGCCGTGCTGATGTGACGGGTGTGCGCGTTTTCCCATTCTCTCAAGGCTGTTAGCGTTGCCACAACAGGTAGGCGGGTAGTGTCCACCCTCTGAGGTTGAAGCCTGAGGTTGAAGTCTGAGGTTGAAGAGGGAGGTGGCGGGAACGGTCGCCCGGCGCAGGCTTTATGCACAACAGGGTGAGCGGCTCAATAAAGTTGAGTTGTTAAATAAAAAGGAGCCGATACCCGAACAATACGCCTCGGATATCGGCTCCCGTGTTCCCTCTCGAATAAGAACATCGTGCCCCTGAAAGGATTCGAACCTTCGACCCCCAGTACCGGAAACTGGTGCTCTAATCCGCTGAGCTACAGAGGCAACCCACCTATGGTATCAGATAAGCACTAGATAAAGGGTCAGGTACCTGCCAAGGCTTGCTAGAATAGTTTGTTATGACTCCTGAAGAACTCTCCGAAGCCATTGCGCTTGCCCTTGAAGAAACCATTTCCTCCGGCCAGCTGACCCTCGTGGAGGGCGCTGAACTGCCCGCCGTCCGAGTGGAGCGCCCCAAGTCCCGCGAACACGGCGACTGGGCAACCAACGTCGCTCTGCAGCTCGCCAAGAAGGTGGGCAAGAACCCGCGTGAGGCAGCAGCTCTTCTGGCAGAGAAGATTGGTGCCATCCCCGGTGTCGCATCCGTAGATATTGCTGGCCCCGGCTTCCTGAACATCACCCTGGACGCCGCAGCCGCTGGTGAGCTTGCCGCCACCATCGTTGAGGCTGGCGAAGCATACGGCCGCAGCGACAAGTTCGCCGGTAAGACCATTAACCTTGAGTTCGTCTCCGCGAACCCCACCGGCCCCATCCACCTGGGTGGTACCCGCTGGGCTGCCGTCGGTGATGCGCTCGCCCGCGTCCTTGAGGCTGAGGGTGCTAACGTCGTGCGTGAATACTACTTCAACGACCACGGCACCCAGATTGACCGTTTCGTGCGCTCTCTGATTGCCGCTGCCCGCGGCGAGGAGACCCCCGAGGACGGCTACGCTGGAGCGTACATTGTTGACATTAAGGACCAGATCCTGGCTCAGCGCCCCGACGCGCTTGAGGCTGAGAACCCCGAAGAGATTTTCCGCGAAATCGGTACTCACCTGATGTTTGATCAGATCAAGGAGTCCCTGGCGGCATTCGGTACTCACTTTGACGTGTTCTTCCACGAGAACTCCGTGTTCGAAGGCGGCAAGGTGGACGCCCTGCTCGAGACCATGCGTGAGAACGGTCAGCTCTTCGAGGCTGACGGTGCATGGTGGATGCGCACCACCGACTACGGCGACGACAAGGACCGTGTGGTCATTAAGTCTGACGGCAACCACGCCTACGTGGCGGGCGATATCGCCTACTACCAGGACAAGATGACCCGTGCAGTAAACCCCGCCGACGTGGCGATTTACATGCTCGGCGCTGACCACAGCGGCTACGTGGGCCGTCTGAAGGCTATCGCCCAGATTCTTGGTTACCGCGCCGACCAGATTGAGGTCATGATCGGTCAGCTGGTGAACCTGGTCAAGGACGGCAAACCCGTCCGTATGTCCAAGCGTGCCGGCACCGTGGTCACCCTCGAGGACCTGGTCGAAGCTGTTGGCGTTGACGCAGCCCGCTACGAGCTGACCCGCTACTCGGTGGACACCCCCATCGACATTGACCTGGGCCTGCTGACTTCCAAGAGCAACGAGAACCCGGTCTACTACGTGCAGTACGCTCACGCACGTACCGCCGCTGTGGCACGTAACGCTGCGGAGGCTGGCGTGAAGGTTGAGGAGGGCGTGGACACCTCCCTGCTCGACTCGGCTGCTGACGGCGAGCTGCTGGCTGTACTCGGCCAGTTCCCCGCTGCTGTGCGTGATGCCGCGAAGTTCTACGAGCCGCACCGCGTGAACCGCTACCTGGAGCAGCTCGCTTCGGCGTACCACAGCTGGTACGGTGTCTCCCGCGTCACCCCCAAGGCGGATGAAGAGGTCACCGACCTGCACCGTACCCGCCTGCTGCTGAACAACGCGGCACAGCAGGTGCTGGCTAACGGCCTGAACCTGCTGGGTGTGAGCGCACCCGAGCGCATGTAATACTCTCGTTTCAACCCCCGACCCGGTGCTACCGGGGCGGGGGTTGAGCGTATGCCGGCAAGATAGCTAAGAAAGAGATACGATGAGCGAAGCCCGCGCCCTCTACGCCCCCGAATGGCTCACCTACCCCGAGCGCCCCGAGGCCCTGTCCCGCACGATCTGGACGGATTCCTTTACCCGCAATAATCAGGGCGAGCTCTGCATTGATGGCGTGACCGTCAGCGACCTGGTTGCTGAGCACGAAACCCCGCAGTACGTCTTCTCCGAGACGACCTTCCGCGCCCGCGCCCGCGCCTACCGCACCGCTTTTGAGCAGGCTTTCGCCGCGCACGGTGCGAAGGTGAGCGTCTACTACGCCGGTAAGTCGTTCCTGTCCACTGCCGTGGCGCGCTGGGCGACCGAGGAAGGCCTGTGCCTGGATACCGCCTCCGGTGGTGAGTTGGCGTTGGCTCTGCGCGCACAGGTGCCCGGTGCGAACATCGCCCTGCACGGTAATAACAAGTCGGAGGCTGAGCTTGCCCGCGCGATCCGTAACGGCCTGGGCCGTGTGGTGGCTGACTCGGTGGATGAGCTCAAGCTCATTGAGTGCGTGTACGCTGAGCTTGCCGCCGAGCGTGTGGCTGAGGGCGAGGAGCCGTACGCCCCGGTTCCGGTGCTGATTCGCATCACCCCCGGCGTGCATGCCTCGACCCACGAATCCATTGCGACCGCGCACGAGGATCAGAAGTTCGGCATGTCCCTGCAGCCCGGCACCGCCGCGCTTGCTGGTCTGGATGAGGAGGAGCTGGAGCACTGGGGTGTTGAGGCTACCGATTCTTACGCGGCTCTGGCAGCCGCGATTCTGAACGCGACCGATTCCCTGGATTTCCGCGGTATTCACTGCCATATTGGTTCGCAGATTTTTGAGGCGGAGGGCTTTGAGCAGGCGGCTACTACCGCCCTGGAGTTCATGAACCGCCTCAACCGTGACCTGGGCGTGACCCTGCCGGAGCTGGACCTGGGTGGTGGCTACGGCATCGGCTACACCGAGGCGGATCACCCCCGCTCCATTACCGAGGTGACCGAGTCGATTGCCGCTTCCGTCGCGGCGACCTGCGAGCGCCTGGGCATGGCGATTCCGCACATGTCCTTCGAGCCTGGTCGCTCGATTTCGGGTCCCTCGGGCGCGACCCTGTACACGGTGGGCACCATCAAGAACGTGAGCATTGAGGACGAGAACGGTGACATTCGCGTGCGCCGCTACGTTTCGGTGGACGGCGGTATGAGTGATAACGCCCGCCCGGTGCTGTACGAATCGGATTATTCGGTGACCTTGGCGAATCGTGCCCCGGCGGGGGAGCAGGTGCTCTCTCGCGTGGTGGGTAAGCACTGCGAGTCTGGCGATGTGGTGGTTCGTTACTGCTACCTGCCGGCTGACCTGCAGGCTGGCGATATTCTGGCGGTTCCGGCGACCGGCGCGTACTGCTATGTGCTGGGTTCGAACTATAACTTCTTGACTCGCCCGCCGGTGATTGCGACCGCTGAGGGTAAGCCTTCTCGCGTGATGATTCGCCGTCAGCGTGAGGAGGATATGTTGGCGCTGGATATGGGTTCGGATATCTAAGAGCCCTGTCTGACATCATGAAAAGCCGTGAAGTTCCCGTTTCTGCAATGGACGCCGTGAGGTGGCGGTTGCGGGCGGGGTCTTCACGGTTTTGTGCGTTCACAACATGGCAGAAGATAAGGTTCACCTCATAACTGTGAGGGATACCTCATCTCAGAGAGTAAAAGTCGCAGCTTGAGGCTGCTGAGCCGTCCCCGCCTCTTGATAAAGTGGTTGTTGAGTGCGTGCTCTGCGCCGCATCCACGCCGTAGCCCGAAGAGATACCGGGGCGAACCCGGAACAGACCGTAGAAAGAGACTATCGTGGCTGAAAAGATCAAAGTAGCACTGCTTGGTGCCGGTAATGTCGGTTCCCAGGCTGCTCGCATCCTGGTCGAGGATAACGCCGTCCTTGAAAAGCGCATTGGCGCCCCCGTGGAGTTGATCGGTATTGCTGTGCGCGATACTAATGCATCCCGCCACTGGAATGCGGACCCCTCGCTGTACACCACCGACGCTGAATCCCTGATTGATGCGGCGGATGTGGTCATCGAGCTGACCGGCGGTATTGAGCCGGCTCGCACCCGCATTCTGCGTGCTCTGAAGGCGGGCAAGTCCGTGGTTTCCGGTAACAAGGCGCTGCTGGCTAAGCACGGTGTGGAGCTGCAGGCTGCCGCTGATGAGTCCGGTGCTCAGCTCTCTTACGAGGCTGCTGTTGCGGGTGCTATCCCGATTCTGCGCCCCCTGCGTGACTCCCTGGCTGGTGACCGTGTGACCCGCGTTCTGGGCATCATGAACGGCACCACCAACTACATTCTTGATCAGATGGACACCACCGGCGCATCCTTCGCGGACGCACTGGCTGAGGCTCAGAAGCTCGGCTACGCGGAGGCTGACCCGACCGCTGACGTTGAGGGCCACGATGCCGCGTCGAAGGCTGCGATTGTTGCTTCGCTGGCGTTCCACTCTGACTTCACCATCGATGATGTGCACACTGAGGGCATTACCTCCATCACCGCTGATGATGTTGCTGCCGCGGATGCTGATGGTTACGTCATCAAGCTGCTGGCTATTTGCGAGCGCGAGGGTGAGAACGGCGCGAACATTCGCGTGAACCCGACTCTGATTCCTCGTCAGCACCCGCTGGCTGGTGTGCACGGTGCGTTCAACGCTGTGTTCGTTGAGGCGGAGAACGCTGGCGAGCTGATGTTCTACGGTCCCGGTGCGGGTGGCGCGCCCACTGCTTCGGCTGTTCTGGGTGACTTCGTGTCTCTGGCTCGTCGTCTGGTGCTGGGCGGTCCCGGTGTTCCGGAGACTTCTCACGCTCAGCTGCACGCAACCGGTCTGGATAACGTGGTGTCTCGCTACTCGGTGGGTGTTCTGGTGGAGGATCGCCTGGGCGTTCTGGCGAACATTACCCGCATCCTGACTGAGCACGGCATTTCTGTTGATTCTCTGCGCCAGTCCGCCCCGAAGGAGGGTGTGGCTCAGATTCGTATGGTCACCCACTCTGCGAAGGACGCTGATTTGCGTCGTGCGATTGCTGTGATTGACGCTCTGGACACTGTGCGTGAGGTGAACTCGGTCATCCGCGTGGAGTCCGAGAAGCACTAAGGCTCGAAGCGTTATCTATGTGCGGCACGCGCCGCTCACTAAACGTGCGATGTTCGCTTGCGGGTGCATCGCTCACTAACTAACCCGCGTACCCGCTACCGCGCCGGACCCATGGGAGGTTCGGCGGGCGGGGCGCCAAGATTGAAGGAGAAGCCAATGGCACACGTGTGGCAGGGCGTTATCAATGAGTACCGTGACCGTCTGCCCTTCGCAGATGATGTAAAGGCTGTGACCCTGGGCGAGGGCGGTACCCCGCTGATTCACGCGCCGGCACTGTCTGCTGAGACCGGTAACACCGTTTACCTGAAGTTTGAGGGTATGAACCCGACCGGTTCGTTCAAGGACCGCGGTATGACCAGCGCGATGACCGCCGCTAAGCGTGACGGCGCGAAGGCTGTTGTGTGTGCTTCGACCGGTAACACTTCCGCTTCGGCTGCTGCGTACGCTCTGCAGGCTGGTATGCGCTGTGCGGTGCTGGTTCCGGACGGCAAGATTTCTATGGGTAAGCTGTCTCAGGCTATCGCTCACGGTGCTGACATCATTCAGATTGACGGCAACTTCGATAACTGCCTGGAGATTGCTCGCAAGCTCAGCGAGAACTACCCGGTGTTCCTGGTGAACTCGGTGAACCCTTACCGTATTGAGGGTCAGAAGACCGGTTCGTTTGAGGTTGTTGACACCCTGGGTGACGCTCCCGATTACCACCTGCTGCCGGTTGGCAACGCGGGTAACATCACCGCGTACTGGAAGGGCTACAAGGAGTACTCGGAGCCTTACACCAACCGTGACGGTGAGGTTCTGGAGCCGGTTGCGACCAAGCGTCCGATCATGTGGGGCTTCCAGGCCGCCGGTGCTGCACCGATCGTTGCTGGTCACCCGATTGAGGCACCGGAGACCATTGCGACCGCGATTCGTATCGGTAACCCCGCATCGTGGGAGAAAGCTGAAGCTGCTCGTGACGAGTCCGGCGGCGTGATTGAGGCTGTGACCGATGAGGAGATTCTGGAGGCGCACCGCTGGCTGTCTGCCCGCGAGGGTGTCTTCGTGGAGCCGGCTTCAGCTGCCGGTGTTGCGGGTCTGCTGAAGAAGCACCGCGCCGGTGAAGCTCCCGAGGGTAAGACCATCGTCATCACCGTGACCGGTCACGGTCTGAAGGACCCGCAGTGGGCTCTGCAGGCTGTGAACGGCGTGAAGGTTGAGCCGACTAAGGCTCCCTTCGACGTGGTTGCTGTGGCAGATATTCTCGATTTGCACTAGCCTATTCATACTACGTTGTGCACTCCGTCCCGATTTTTCGGGGCGGGGTGCACCTGCATGACAGCCCTTTTTGTATCTTTCACCTATTCACTCATTACGTCACCGATCGCGAGGTTCTTCTCATGTCTTCCCTGCATATTTCTGATATTCCGGTGGGCGCGTCCGTTAAGGTTCGCGTTCCCGCTACGAGCGCTAACCTGGGTCCCGGCTATGACAGCATGGGTTTGGGTCTTGGCTTCTATGATGAGCTGGTTGTTGAGCGTATTGAATCCGGCCTGGAGTTTGAGCTCAGCGGTGAGGGTAGCGCGGATGTTCCTCGCGATGAGAGCCACCTGGTTTTGCAGGCGATGAAGGCTGGTTTTGCGGCGGCTGGTTTGGATGAACTGCCGCCGGTGAAGCTGATTGCTGATAACAAGATTCCGCATTCTCGCGGTATGGGTTCTTCGGCGTCGGCTATTGTGGCGGGTGTGGCTGCGGCGAGCGGTCTGCTGCCGGAGGAGCACCGTCTGAGCCGTGAGCAGATGCTACAGGTCGCCTCCGATATGGAGGGCCACCCGGATAACGTGGCTCCGGCGATTTACGGCAACCTGTCGGTGTCTTGGGGTGAGATGGGTAACTGGAAGACCCTGATTATTCCGGTGCATCCTGATGTTCACCCTGTGGTGGCTGTGCCCGATTATGAGGTGTCGACGAAGCTTGCTCGTTCGCTGATTCCTGAGGAGATGCCCCACGTTGAGGCGGTGGCGAACTCGGCTCGTGCGGCGCTGCTGGTGCGCACTCTCTCTGATGCTCCCGAGTACCTGATGGATGCGACCGTGGATTACCTGCATCAGGGGTACCGCGTGACCGCGATGGAGCCGTCCGCTGTGCTGGTTGCGTACCTGCGCGGTCAGGGTTTTGCTGCGGTGATTTCTGGCGCTGGCCCTACTGTTTTGACCTTTGCGCACGGTGACGAGCAGGTGCAGCAGGTGCAGGAGGCTATTGCCGAGTTCGCGGCGACTCACCCCTGTAGCGCTATTGTGGATTGTCGCCTGAACTGGCGGGTTCTTCCTCTTGAAATTGATACTGAAGGTGTTATAGTTACTCAGTAGGACGTTATTAGTTCGTCCTATGTTGAGGTTCGCCCGTCGTTCAATGTAGACCGTCGATACTATCCTTCGTAACGTACTTCCGTTTCCCCTGATGCCTCAGGTGCTTTGTGTATCTGAGCGGGAGCCGGCAGGGTTCGGGGGAGTGCCTTTGGATTCCACGTCTTTCTTTGTTTCTGACGCATAGGGGAAGACTTTTCTGGAGGTTCGGTTTCGCGGCGGGTGCCCTTTCAAAGTGACCAATCCGTCCTCTTCATCTCGTGTAGATGATTCTTAGAGATGATGGTTTGGGCTTGCCCACATTTGTGATAGAGCGCCTTATCTTCCGTGTGTGCCCGCTGTGTCTGAATCAGCGGGTACGGTAAGAGACGCGAACCGCCTCCAGTGCGGTTCGAGGGAGTCGAAGGTGCGGACTGCTGTTTTCTTTCGGCAGTGTCTAAGCCTTTGACCGCGCTATAGCGTTCGCCCGATCTTTATTCTGAAGATTTTCAGGGCTTATAACCAAAGGAATTGTAGTTGGCAAAGAATATTGTTGTCACCGATGAGTACGGTACGGCCGCTGCCGCACCGGAACTTGCGAACTTGAAGGTCGCGCAGCTGCGTGTCCTCGCCCAGCAGCTTGGTATCCGCGGCTATCTGAAGTTGAAGAAGGCCGAGCTGGTTCAGGCTCTTGAGGAGCATCAGCGTGGTGGCGCCGTAGCCGCTCCTGCTGCGCCCAAGTCTGAGGCACCTAAGTCTGAAGCGTTCGCTGAGGCTGCTGAGGCTGCCCAGACTCCCGCTGCTGAGACGACTGAAGAGTCTAAGCCTCGCCGTACCCGCCGTACTCGCGCCCAGAAGGACGCCGAGGCGAAGGCTGAGAAGACCGAAAACGCTGAGGCTGCTGAAGCCTCCGGTGAGGGCGCTGAGAAGGCTGAAAAGTCTGAGAAGCGTACCCGCTCTTCCCGTTACGAGACTCCCGCTCAGAAGCGTGCGCGCGCTCGCCGTGCCGCTGAGGGTGAGGACGCATCGGCTGAGAAGTCCGAGAAGACTGAGAATAACGAGAAGCCGGAGAAGCGTACCCGCCGCACCCGCACCCGTAAGGACGAGAAGCCCGCTGAGCTTCCTCCGCTGGATGTGCGCGCTGAACTGGCTGCTGAGCGTATTGGCGAGCGTGCGGAGCAGGTTGACCTGCCCGGTAACTCTGCTGAGCTGAAGGCTACTACCGCTGACGGCACCGCGAGCCTGGACAGCCTGAACGCTGCCCTGGACATGACTTTTGGCACCCCCGACGGTGAGAAGAGCTCGAAGCGTACCCGCACCCGTGAGCGTCGCCGCGACCAGGATGGTGAGCGTACCGAGCGTCGCACTAAGCGTGACCGTCAGGCTGAGCGTGCAGAGCGCAACACTGAGCGTAGTGAACGTGCCGAGCGTAAGGCTGCTGAGCGTGCAGAACGCGCAGAGCGTGCCGAGCGCACCGAGCGTACTGAGCGCCGTTCCAAGCGCGACCGTCAGGCTGAGCGCACCGAGAAGCAAGCTCGCCGCCGCGAGGAGAACGAGCCTCGCCTGAGCGAAGACGATGTGCTGGCACCGATTTCGGGTGTTCTGGACATTCTCGACAACTACGCTTTCGTGCGTACCACCGGCTACCTGCCCGGCACCAACGACGTGTACGTCTCCCTGGCTCAGGTGAAGAAGTACAACCTGCGTAAGGGCGACCACGTGCTCGGTGCGATTCGCGTGCCGCGTGAGGGTGAGTCGAACAGCCGCCAGCGTTTCAACGCGCTGGTTCAGGTTGAGGCGATTAACGGTCAGAGCGTTGAGGAAGCAGCGAACCGCCGCGTCTTCTCGAAGCTGACTCCGCTGTACCCCAAGGAGCGTCTGCGCCTGGAGACCACCCCGAAGAAGCTGGGCACCCGCGTGGTGGACCTGGTGTCCCCGATTGGTAAGGGTCAGCGTGGTCTGATTGTGTCCCCGCCGAAGGCGGGTAAGACCCTCATGCTGCAGTCCATTGCGAACGCGATTACCGTGAACAACCCGGACGTGTACCTGATGATGGTCCTGGTGGATGAGCGTCCTGAAGAAGTGACCGACATGCAGCGCACCGTCAAGGGCGAGGTTATCGCCTCGACCTTCGACCGCCCGGCTGAGGATCACACCACTGTGGCTGAGCTGGCTATTGAGCGTGCGAAGCGTATGGTGGAGCTCGGCTACGATGTGGTCGTGCTGCTGGACTCCATGACCCGCCTGGGCCGCGCATACAACCTGGCGGCTCCCGCATCCGGTCGTATCCTGTCCGGTGGTGTAGATTCTGCCGCGCTGTACCCGCCGAAGAAGTTCTTCGGTGCTGCCCGCAACATTGAAGAGGGCGGCTCGCTGACCATCCTGGCTACCGCTCTGGTTGAGACCGGCTCGAAGATGGATGAAGTGATCTTCGAAGAGTTCAAGGGCACCGGTAACATGGAGCTGCGCCTGTCCCGTCAGCTGGCGGATAAGCGTATCTTCCCGGCTGTTGATATTAACGCTTCTGGTACTCGCCGCGAGGAGAACCTGCTCTCCCCGGATGAGATCAAGATTATGTGGGGTCTGCGCCGTGCCCTGGCGGGTATGGAGCCTGAGCAGGCTCTGGGCGTTCTGACCAACCAGCTGCGTAAGACTGAAAGCAACGTGGAGTTCCTTCTGACGGTTCAGAAGAACGGTCTGCGTCTGGTCGACTAAGGCTCGTATCTCACGCGCCCCACCTCCTCATGTGGGTGGGGCGCGTGAGACGTTCGTTTTGCGCATCCCTGTTGTGTGGGGTGCGAGATGTCTAGCGCCTGCCCGTGCGGCGTAAAGTGCGGGAGATGGAAGAGAGAACAGAATGTTTGAATCTATTCAGGTTCTGCTGGATGAGCACACTGACCTGCAGAATCAGCTTGCTGACCCCGCTGTGCAGGCGAACCAGGGTAAGGCACGCCGTGTGGGCCGCCGTTACGCGGAGCTGACCGGTATTGTGACTGCGTACAACAAGTACACTTCGCTGAAGGATGACCTTGAGGCTGCTCGCGAGATGGCTGATGAGGATCCGGATTTTGCGGCGGAGATTCCCGGTCTGGAGGAGGAGCTGGAGGTTGCTCAGGAGAAGCTGCGCCGCCTGCTGATTCCGCGTGACCCGGATGATGGCCGTAACGTCATTCTTGAGGTGAAGGCTGGTGCCGGTGGTGACGAGGCGGCTCTGTTCGCTGGTGACCTGCTGCGCATGTACATGCGTTATGCCGAGAACAAGGGCTGGAAGACTGAGATTATTTCTTCGACCAGCACCGATGTTGGCGGTTACAAGGACGCCCAGATTGCTATTAAGGGCTCCTCGAATGAGCCGGCTGAGGGCGTGTGGGCGCACCTGAAGTATGAGGGTGGCGTGCACCGTGTGCAGCGTGTTCCGGCGACTGAGTCTCAGGGCCGTATCCACACCTCCGCTGCCGGTGTTCTGGTGTTCCCCGAGGTGGATGAGCCGGAAGAAATCGAGATTAACCAGAACGACCTGAAGATTGACGTGTACCGTTCTTCGGGCCCCGGTGGCCAGTCGGTGAACACCACCGACTCGGCGGTGCGTATTACCCACCTGCCGACCGGTATTGTGGTGGCGATGCAGAATGAGAAGTCTCAGCTGCAGAACCGTGAAGCTGCGATGCGCGTTCTGCGTGCGCGACTGCTGGCTCACCAGCAGGAGCAGATTGACGCTGAGAACGCGGCACACCGTGCTTCGCAGGTGCGTACCATGGACCGTTCGGAGCGTATCCGTACCTACAATTTCCCAGAGAACCGCATTGCGGATCACCGTACCGGCTACAAGGCGTACAACCTGGATGCTGTACTGAATGGTGACCTGGAGCCTGTGGTTCAGTCCGCTATTGAGATGGATGAGGCGCACCGCCTCGCTCAGGTGGGCCAGGAACAGAAGTAGTTCTGTATAACTTTCACTTGTTAGTGGCTTTGGGTTTGCGATAGCAGACCGGTATAGGCGCGTGAGTTTAGCTTGATTGCTGAACTCGCGCGCCTTTTTTGCGCCTATCACCGGGCGTCGAGCGGTGAATGACCAAACGCCGCGCGTGTTTGAAAGCTTCACCCTAGACTAGAGGTGTAGCTAGCGTTGCCGTGGGGTTTATCGCGGGTGAGAGCCTCCGGTAGCAGTGTTCTTTGAAAAACGAATAGAGAAAAGATGGAAGCCGATTTAGGGGTGCCGGGCAGCGTAGCCCGGCACCGGTAATTTTTGAGATTTAGATACTGATGATTTTTGGTTAGCTATTGAGCGAAAGGCAGAGAATATGGGCGTTATTGTTGACCTTCAACCGGGTGATGGAATCCTTGTCGAAATTAGTGATTTGGACGATGGTAAAGACGGACGCGAGCTGCTTGTTCTTGAAGTCGTGGGAGTGGAAGGCTCAAAGTTCTCGGCACGGTTGCTGAACCGTTCTCGCGTTGGTCAACCCTATGAGTATTGGGATGATCGGTACGTCTTTACCGGCGAGGTGAGGGAAGATGACCCACTTGATATTGTCTTGACCTGCTATGACTGGGAGGGCGAGAAGATTAGGTACCCCGTCATCTGCCGGCACGCTTTTTATCTGGGGGCAACTCTCGACCATACCTCCGTCACCATGATGACGAGAGACGGCAAAGGCCGAGAAATCGTATGCCGTATCGGTGACCATGTGCTGACCTCTGACGGCCCGCGTATTGTGAAGGTGGTCTACGAGAACGTGGTTGTGGTGAAGGACCACAACTATGTTTATCTCGGCAGGTATCTGCAGAAGAAGCTGATTTCCAACCACTGGCCGGATGCTAGGCATCAGCAGACGTGGAACTTTGGCGGGGCGGTGGCTTACATCTTACCGATTACTCCGGAGGTGGCGGACTCTCTGAACGCTCTCAAGTATTCAAAGGAATATGCGGAGCTTCAGGAGAGCCATCCGGAGTTCTTTGAAGGGGTGCATAGCGCTAGGAGCTACTGGTTCCGCTGGTATTTTCCGCCGCTGGCTGATGAGCCGTATCCTTCCGAATTGCTGAATGCTACGGCACCTCACATGGTGTTGGCGCTGGTGGATTCGGGGTACTTCTTCAGCAAATCCACCGACGTTTCCCCTCCGGACAGGATTAGCCCGTCCGATCCGTTCAAGGTTTACCCGTCCTGGTACGAGGAACGAGACGATCGGAGCTGGCTGATGCGCACCGCTACCCGTGCGGTTGTTGACCGGTTGGAGTCACTCGCGGGGCTTCTGCACCGGGAAACGAAAGAGACCACGCCGTTCGAGGTTCTTCTTTGGCATGAAGCATCCTATCTAAAGGGAACTTACGAGTACCTGTCTATCGGAATTCCCGGTGAAACATGCGGTGCAGCTTATTGCGATAGTGAGTGCACTTACTGCGGCGGAGGCGACCCAAACTATCGGGGTGAGGACCTCTGGTACTAGGGCGGAGCGTCTACGGGATATCCCCGTAGCGCATAGCGTGTAGGGGAGGGGTGGTCGTGACAGGCTGTTACGGCTGCCCCTCCATCCTCGGCAGATGCAAAGTTTGCTGGGTTCTATTGTCTTCTTTTGGATGACGGATAGTCCGGTCTGAGAAACTAGCTACCCGCATCGACTAATTAGGGAATCGGAGGAATGGTACTCTGTGAGGTGCTACTTAGCGAGGAAATATCGGTTGTGAAAGCAAACAATACGAGCTAGCGTAGCCGCTATTTAGACATGTCCAAGGGCAATTCCTAAAAGGGGATAATTTCTAAAGGTAGAAGAGAGCATAAGGAGAGCTCATGAAGGTGAATGTGCACGACCTGCGCGGGGAAGAACTCGCGCAGGTACTCACGCGCGCCACCGCGGCACTGGCGCAGGTACCCAGCCCCCGCGTCGATGCTGAGCTCCTCGCCGCGCACCTGCTCTACGACGGTTCGCGCTCGCGCCTACAGCACGCCGCGCTCATGGGGGAGCGGCTCACCCCCGCACAGGTCGCAGAGTACGAGGCGCTGGTCGCCCGCCGCGTCTGCCGTGAACCGCTGCAACACATCACCGGCTCCGCTCCCTTCTACCGTCTAGAACTGGCAGTCGGACCGGGCGTATTCGTACCCCGCCCCGAGACGGAACTGCTCGTCGAAGAAGCCCTCAAAGTGCTGAGCACACGCGCCGATTCGGCACCCCGCGCCGATTCGGCGACCGGTGGGCTACGCATCGTCGACCTGTGCACCGGCTCCGGGGCTATCGCCGCGGCGGTCAAGAGCGAACTACCGGACGCACAGGTGTTCGCGGTGGAACTCTCCGAAGACGCCATCCCCTATACCCGCAGGAACCTGGAACCGCTCGGCGTGCACCTGGTGCAGGGGGACGCCCTCACCTCCCTGTCCGAGCTAGCCGGAACCTTCGACGCGGTGCTCTCGAACCCTCCGTACATTCCGCCGGCGAATGTACCCGCCGACCCGGAAGCCGCCCTGCACGACCCGGACATGGCTCTGTACGGCGGGGGAGAGGACGGCATGCAGATGCCCTCCGCGATTGCCGCCCGCGCCTTCGAACTTCTTACCCCCGGCGGTCTGTTCATCATGGAGCACGACGACACCCAGGAAGAAGCCGTCGCCGAGCTGTTGGCACGTGTCGGCTTCGAGGACTGCTACCCGGTGCGTGACCTGAATAATCGTCCGCGTCATAGCGTCGGTTATAAACCGCGCCCACTAGAGCCTTTAGACTAGTAAATGCACCACCTAGCCCGTGCCGGGCTGCATGAAGGCAACGCGTCCGCCCCAGTAGTCAGCTCAGTAGCCAGCTCAGAGCCGGCGAAATACGGTGAACCCCCGGAAGAGTGCTTCCACATGGCGCGTTGTGGGTGCCGGTGTCTCGCCGCATCCAGAAAAACATGAGAGAATAAGACCCGTGACTGCAAAGCTGTACCCCGTAACGACTGAAACTGAGACCCGCGAGGCCATTGAAGCTGCCCGCGAGGCGCTGAAGGCGCACGACACGATTGTGATGCCCACCGATACCGTCTACGGTATTGCCGCCGATGCTTTCTCGCATCAGGGCGTTGCCAAGCTGCTGGCAGATAAGGGCCGCGACCGCACCATGCCGCCGCCCGTGCTGATCTTTGATCTTGCTGCGCTCGCTGGCGTGGTCGACGACGTTCCGAACGATATTTACGATCTGGGTGGTCGCTTCTGGCCCGGCGCGCTGACTATGATTCTTCACGCGTACCCGTCGCTGAGCTGGGATTTGGGTGAGACCCGCGGTACTGTTGCCGTGCGTGTTCCCGATGACGAGTTCGCCCTGAAGCTGCTGACTGAGCACGGTCCGCTGGCGGTTTCGAGCGCGAACAAGACCGGTCAGGAAGCCGCACTGGACGCCCAGACCGCCATGGATTCCCTGGGCGAGGATGTTGCCGTGGTGATTGACGGCGGCGCTCGTCCTAAGCCGCTTGAGTCTGAGCCGAATGAGGACGGCGTGGTTGTGGTGACTGAGCGTGACCCGGCACCGTCGACGATTCTGGATTGCACTTCCTTCCCCTACGTGGTGGTTCGTGAGGGCGCAATTTCAGTGGAGGAGCTGCGCGAGGTCGTTCCGACTATCCTGACTCGTGCGGAGGCTGACGAGCAGGCAGCTCGTAAGGTTGAGGAGGCTGAGGCTGCTTCTTCTGCGCCGTCTGAGTCGACTCCTTCTGAGCGTGCTCTGGATGAGCAGGCTGACCTGGATGAGGCGTACGAGCAGTGGGACAGCACCCACACTGTGAGCGGTGAGCCTGCTCGTCGCGCTTCGGCACCGGTTGCCGGTTCTGTCGCTGCGTCTTTGCTGGGCGCTACTTCGGCTCTGTCTTCTGCTTTCAGCACTGGCGTGGATCAGGAGCGTTCGCGCGGCTACCGTGACAACACTCCGAAGCCGGTTCGTGCTGATGAGCCGCAGACTCTGCCTGTGCCTGCTGATACTGCGCGTGCGCTGGTCTTTGGTCAGTCGAAGATTGAGACTGCCGCTAAGAGTGCACCCGCTCAGAGCGAGGCTAAGCCGGCAGAAGCTAAGGCTGAGGCTGTTACGACCGAGTCTGAGGCAAAGACCGAGCAGAAGGACGCTCCGGAGGATCAGCTCTAAACCTCTGCGGGCTGTAAGAACTCTCTGCTGAGTGTAAAAACTCAGAGCATAAAACGTATAAGGGAACCCCCGATATATCGTTCAGATATATCGGGGGTTCCCTTGCGTTATGAGCCCTCTAGACTGTGCGCCACTAAGCTGTGTGCCTCAGGTCGTGCACCTTTAGGAGAGCACGCGCGCTACCTAGTTCTTCTCGAAGCGGCGGTCCTTCTTCTTACCCAGCGCGGTGTGGGCGTTGCGCAGTACTTCACGCACGCGCGGGGTGGGCAGAAGGTTGTTTTCGCGTGCCCAGGAGTCGTCGATGCCCTGGCCGAACCACATGACCTCGACCTTACGCACGGATCCTGCGAACTTGTCGTTCATTAGTTCGGAGACGGTGTAGCCCGCCTTGACGGCCGCGCGGCAGAGCCATTCGGGCAGGTGCAGCGGCTTGCGGCGGCCTGCATCGAGCGTTGCGGAGGCGACGGTTGCGCCTTCCCAGGGCTGCAGGACGATGGTGGGCAGTTCGCCGGGGAAGGTGCCGAGCATGACCACGAATTCTGCGAGGGCGTGCACACTCGAGACGGGCGACTTGCCGGTGCCTGCACCCGCAACGGATGCGAAGGGGGAGGAGGCTATCTTGGCAAAGAGTTCGGTGGTGCGTCGGCCTCGGCCCTGCACGCTGGTTGCGCGAAGGATGCACAGTTCGGGTGCGCAGTCGGGGTGCTCTTCGAGGAAGTAGTCCTGCAGATCGAGCAGCGCTTCTTCACCGAGTGCCTTGGAGAAGGAATAGGCGCTGAACGGGTTGGTCTCTTCGGAATCATCCAGCACGAGGCGCGGGCCCTGCACGGCTGCGGAGGAGAGGTGGATGACGCGGCGTACGCCGGTGCGCTGTGCGGCAATTGCGATGACTGCGGGTAGCAGTGCGTTTGCGCCGACGAGCGGGGGCAGGTCCTGCATGTTGGGTGCTGCGAGGCCCGCTGCGTTGACGACGACCTGCGCGCCGGCGAAGGCTTCTGCGAGGGAGTCGATGATGCCTTCAAGCTGGTCTGCTTCGTCGATGATGCTGTCTACGTCGAGGGCGCGGGTTGCGAGTCGAGGTGCCTCAATGGGGTCGACGCTGATACCTTCTGCGTTCAGACGCGCGACGATGGAGGAACCAACGAAGCCGCTGGCGCCAATGACTTTCCACTTGGATTCGGACATCTCTTTTACCTCTCACGAGCCCGCGTACGTTGCGGGGAAAAATGGGGTCATTTCAACTTTCCCATATTTGAACAGTTTATGGGGAATTTGTGGGGTTTTATTCGGTCTCTGGTCGTTTTTTCGCACGGGGTGCACAGCGCAAACACAGGCTGTGAAGCTGGTAGCTTGATTGATACCCAAAAGCGGGTGTGCCGGTACGTCCGCTATGCGGATAAATCAACTGAATTCGGTTGTTTATTTGTCATAAAGTGCGTCTTTTGAGGTGATGGTTCACTCTCTAGTGGAGACCGCAGGTAGAATATTTTCTTTGAGTGATATATCCACACGGTTGAATGCCGCGGGCGCGAGAAACACCAGAAGCGCCCAGTACGGTATGGGTATATCGCGTACCGGCTGATTCAGGCGCATCGCGCCGCGGAGGGAGAACTTATGGCAGAAAAGTACAGCGACGTGACCGCTTTTGCCCAGCCTTCTTCCAATCAGTCTTCTTCTCACGATCCTTTGAACGAGTATCCCCGCACGGTTGCCGTGGTGGTGACTTATAACCGTGAGGACCTGCTGCCGAAGACCCTTGCTGGTATCGCTTCTGGTGAGCGTGTGCCTGCGGCGGTGGTGATTGTTGATAACGCCTCCACGGACGGTACTGCCGAGTATCTGCGCGCCCTGGACTATGAGCTGCCGGTGGATTGTATCCGCCTGGAGAGTAATATGGGCGGCGCTGGCGGTTTTGCGGTGGGTATTGACCGCGCCCTGGAACGCCATAACCCGGATCTGGTGTGGGTTATGGATGATGACACCGAGCCGACCGAGAACACCCTGTCGGAGGCGGTTGCCGCCTGGCTGAACTATTCGCCGGTGCCTTCGCAGCGCCCCGCGGTGGTGGCCTCTCGTGTGGTGTGGACGAACGGCGAGGACCACCCGATGAATACTCCGCGCACCATGTTTGCGGCGGGGGAGCAGCGTCATGCTCGTGCCCAGGCGGTGGGTGCCCGTCCGATTCGTAGCGCCTCGTTCGTATCGATTCTGATGGATGCGCAGGCTATTCGCCGTAACGGTGGTTTGCCGATTGCTGAGTTCTTCATTTGGAATGATGACTTCGAGTTTTCGACTCGTCTGATTCATCATCGTGACGGCATTGCGGTGCCTTCTTCGGTGGCTAAGCACCACACGAAGACTTTTGGTACGACGAACGCTGACCCGGGTCCGCGTTTCTATAACGATGTGCGTAATAAGCTGTGGGTCTTTACCCGTTCGCGTACCCTGAACCCGCTGGAGAAGTTGCTCTATGGTGGCTCATCGGCGCGCCTGTGGATTTCTACTGTTCTGCGTACTGATGACCGCCGCACCTACCTGGGATATTTCCTGAATGGTGTGCGTGATGGTTTGCGTGCGCCTCGCCCGAATGCTCAGGTGCTTGAGGGTATTTACCCGTTGACTTTCCCGGGCCGCTACGGCGTGCCGGCTACTGTTAGCGCCGTTGACTCTGAGAAGGCGCGCGGTTGCGTGAGCTCTGTACCCGATTTTTCGGTGCTGATGAGCGTGTACGCGAAGGAGAACCCCTCCTATCTGGATCAGGCGTTGGAGTCGAATCTGCTGAACCAGACGGTGCGTCCTTCCGAGCTGGTTTTGGTGAAGGATGGTCCGCTGACCCCCGAGCTGGATGCCGTGGTGGACCGCTGGGTTCAACGCGCCGAGAATCTGGATTGCCCGCCGATTCAGGTGGTGGATCTGGATCAGAATGTTGGTTTGGCGGAGGCGCTGAACGCCGGTCTGCAGGCGTGTTTGTATGAGCTGGTTGCTCGTGCTGATTCTGATGACCTGTCCGAGCCGACTCGTTTTGCGCGTCTGATTCCTGCCCTGGTGCAGGGCGGCTACACGGTGCTGGGCTCTGCCATGCTTGAGGTGAATGAGAGCAATACTGCGGTGGAGTCGACCCGCGAGGCGATTGTTGATTCTGCGCGTCTGCTCAGCGCGATGGATTCGCGTAACCCGATTTATCACCCGTCCGTGGCGTTCGTGAAGAGTGCCGTGCAGCAGCTGGGCGGTTACGAGTTCGTGCCCGGCGCTGAGGATTGGTGGCTGTGGATGCGTCTGCGCGATGCCGGCTATCGTCTGGGTAATATCCCTGAGGCTCTGGTGCGTTACCGCGTGGGTGCGGGCGCGTACACGAAGCGCGGGGGAGTGGACGCCTGGTTGCAGGATGTGGCGATTCAGCGTCGACTGTACACCGGTCACGGTATTTCTAAGCTTCAGTGGGCTCAGAATATGGCGGTGCGGAGTGTGTACCGTTTTGTTCCTGAGCAGGCGCGCCGTTCGGCGTTTCGTGCGTTGTCGTCGTTGACGGCTCGTTCTTCTTCTCGTTCTTCTGGCACCGCATCTGAAGGAGGCATGTAGTGGCTCAGTTGAAACCTCACGCTCATGTGGTGATGCAGAAGGCTGCTCAGCGCGGCACGATGGTGACGGAGGGTGACTCTGGCACGATGCTGGTGAACCGCCTGTATGAGCGTAAGCCATGGTGGCTGATTGCGCAGGCGCTGATTGATTCGAGTGCCTGGGTTCTGTCGGTTTTGTTCGCGTACATGCTCCGCTATAGTGTGCTGCTCAGCAACGGCTCGGTGTTCGATATTATTCACCCGGCGTCATTGACGATGACCGCTACTTTGGCTGTGGTGTTGCACCTGGTCGTTGGTTTGGCGGGCGTGAAGATTTATAACGGCGTGTATTCGTACGGTTCGTTTGACGAGTCCTGGCGTGCCGGCGCGGCTGCTTTGAGTGCGGGTGCGGCGTTGACTGCTTTCTCCTTTGTGGATGAGCTGTTGGGTCTGCCGCATATTCCGCATAGTGTGCCTGCGATTGCGGCGGCATTTAGCTTGATTATGATGGCGGGCGCTCGCATGGCGAAGCGTGTGTACACTGAGCGCGGTGCTGTGCGTGAGCTGACGGGCGAGCCAGTGATTGTGTACGGTGCCGGCTTTATTGGCGGCATGGTCATGGATTCGATGCTGCACGATGAGGAGGCGAAGCTTCGCCCGGTTGCGGTCTTCGATGATGACCAGTTGAAGGCTGGTACGAAGTTCCACGGCATTTCGGTGATTACGACTTACCGTGAGCTGGAGCAGGTGATTCGTGAGTCGGGTACCCGTAAGATTCTGGTGACGATTTCGGATATGTCGGAGGATTACTTCGAGTCCTTCTGCAACCGCATGCGTAAGCTTAAGGTTGAGGTTCAGCGTATTAGTAGCGCGAATGCTCGACTGATGGGTGAGCGTCTGATTACCGCGAGCGATAACGACCTGATGCGCGTGATTCGTGGCGAGATTAACTACGATATTGACCGCGATATTCTGCGTTCATACCTGCACGGTAAGCGCGTGCTGGTCACGGGTGCGGGCGGTTCGATTGGTTCTGAGCTGTGCCGTCAGATTAGCGAGTTTGAGCCGGAGACCCTCATGATGCTTGATCATGATGAGACTCTGCTGATGGAGACGAAGGTTTCGATTACTCACGAGTCGAGCCTGGATGATGACCGCATTATTCTGGCTGATATTCGTGAGGGTGATAATCTGCTGGAGATTTTCCGTGACCGTCGCCCCGAGGTGGTGTTCCACGCTGCGGCTTTGAAGCATGTGTCGGCGCTGGAGGCGTACCCGCAGGAGGCGTGGAAGACGAACTCCTTGGGCACTCTGAACGTGCTGCGTGCCGCGGAGGCGGTGGGCGTGAAGACGTTCGTGAACGTTTCGACCGATAAGGCTGCGGATCCGAAGACTGCGCTGGGCCAGTCCAAGCGCGTGGCGGAGCGTCTGACCGCGTACTTTGGCGAGAAGACCGGCAATACCTACGTGTCGGTTCGTTTCGGTAATGTGTTTGGTTCGCGCGGTTCGATTAAGCCGCTCTTTACGAAGCAGATCCTTTCGGGTGGTCCGATTACCCTGACGGATAAGCGTGCGACCCGTTACTTCATGCTGATTACCGATGCCTGCCTGCTGGTGATGCTTGCCGGTGCGATTGGTCGCCCGGGTGAGGTCATGGTGCTGGATATGGGTCAGCCGGTCAAGATCCTGGACGTTGCGAAGGCGATGCGCCAGGCGTATGAGCGGTATGACGTGGAGATCAAGGAGATTGGTCTTCGCAAGGGTGAGAAGCTGGATGAGACTCTCTTCGGCGGTACCGAGAAGCTGGTACCGAGCGAGGAGAACCGGTATATTTCCCGGTCGAGTGCCCCGGCACTTGACCCTGATGAGCTCGATTATGAGCGGTGGATTCAGAACTATCGGGAGCACAGCGGCTATGAGCGTCATGGCCTGGAGCGTGCCCCTGATCCGCGTACTTTGGCGGATGCGCAGACGTTCTAATCTTTACGGAAATGACACCGGATGCTGCACTTGCGTGGCGGGTGCGGTATCCGGTGTTTTCTCTTTCTCGGGGGTATTCTCGGGGGTAGAACGTTTCAGGACGCAGAATACGCAGAGCGTATGGAGAGATTCTGTAACGTTTAGTCCCGGGCTACTGAAGAGTTCTATAGAATACGAAGTAAACACACACACACACTACGCACACATCGTCCCTTAGCTGCAATTCTGGAGCTTGCGTCCAGGGGAGCGGCGCCAATGCCTTGGAGCTGGTATGACCTCCTTTTCTGAGCTGTTGAGCATTTTTGCTCTTGCTTTTGTTTTGGGTGCCCTTTTGCCGTTTGCGGTGCGCCCGATTTTGCACCGCTACAACATGGTGGATGTTCCTAATGAGCGTTCTTCGCATACTGCTCCGACCTACCGCGGTATGGGTTTGGCGACTGCGGCTGCGACCTTTGTGGCGTTTGTGGCGGCTACCCTGTTCGGCTGGACGTACCGTTCTGCTGAGTCTTTGCAGCTGGCGGTGACGATTGCCGCGGCGATTCTGTGTGCTCTTGCCCTGGGCTGGCTTGAGGATATTCGCGGCGTGAGCATTGTGCGTCGTGCGGGCCTGCAGCTGGTGATTGGCGTACTGGTGAGCGTGAGCTTTGCGACGGTGCAGGGCACGAACATTCTGCTGCTGATTCTTGGCGCGATTTTTGTTGCCGGCTACATTAACGTGGCGAATTTTATGGACGGCATTAACGGTATTTCTGGTGCTCACGGTCTGGTGGCTGGTTTGGCGTATGCGCTGACCGGTTGGATGGTGAACCTTCCGTGGCTGGCTTTGGCTGGTGTGGCTGTTGCCGGTGCTTTTGCGGCGTTCCTGCCGTGGAATGTGCGCCCTGGTAAGAACGTGTTTTTGGGCGATGCGGGTTCTTATGTTTTGGGCGCGGCGCTGGGCACGTTGGCTGTGGGCGCGTGGTTTGCGGATGTTCCGTTCCTGTTGGCTTTTGCTCCGCTGATGACGTATCTGGCGGACGCGGGTACGACTCTGTTCCGTCGTTTTATGGCGGGGGAGCAGTGGTACAAGCCGCACCGTACTCACACTTATCAGCGTCTGACGGATGTTGGTTTCAGCCACCTTGGTTCGACCGCCGTGGTGACCGGTACGACCATTCTGGTGTGGGTGCTGCTGGCGTTTGCCTCTGATTTGTTTGCTTCGGGCGCCGTGCTGGCGGCTGTTGGTGTGGTTCTTGTGGCTCTTGCCGTGCTGGTGGTGTACCTGCGTATGCCGCAGCTCTTTGGCGGTGAGGCACCTACTTCTGCGATTGACCTGTCGAAGCGCTTTGCGGCGGATTCGAAGGGTTCGGCGCCGAAGGCGAAGTCGGCAACTGCAGAGCCTGCTACCGGCTCTTTGACCTCGGCAACTGGTGTTCCTGCGACTCCTGAGAATGTGGAGCCGACCTCGCTGCATCCGGAGCCGATCATGCCGGATTCGGTGAAGGATCGTGCGGGTCAGCCTTCTTCTGCTTCCTCTTCTTCGACGCAGTCTAATCAGAATCGTGGGGAGAAACACTAATGGCTTCTGAGCAGCCTAAATCTCAGGCTCCTGCAGAGCCTCTCTGGAGGCGCGTGGTGGACGTTCTGTGGTATCCGCCGGCGGAGCGCAAGAAGCAGCAGAAACGCCGCCGAGAGCGTGCTCAAGCAGGTTTAAAGGCCTCTTCTTTCGAGAGTCAAGAGCTTTCCTGGAAATTTTTGTTCTACAGGGTATCGGCTTACTCTCTGCTGGCTTGGTTGGGCGGTATGATGAGTGCGTACCTGTTTGCGGGCCCCGTGGGCGCGCTAGGAATAACATTGGGCTTTCTGATAATCTATATATGCTTCACTCTGGGCGTATTAGTTATGTTGGTTGCTCCCATTTTCGACTGGGGTGTACCCAAATCGCTGGTGGTGAGCTACCTCGTGAAGATTGCCCTACTCGGTCTGGTATTGATGTTTGTGCCATTCCCCCAGAATCTGAGGCACGGTTGGACTCTCGCAGGCGCATGTACCGGCGTGATTCTGTGGATTGTTATTGAAACAGTCAGCATCGCACGACTGAGAATTTTGTACTTCGACACCGATCTGGAAGACCATGGTCGGTAACGCGATTGGTGTTTGAAAGGAAATACGTTTGGCCGAAGAGAAGAAGTGGTGGGACGGAGATAAAAAGCTCCGCACTACCGGAGAATTGGTGTCTGACGGAGGGCTCTCCGGTGCAGTCATGTCGATTCTCTATCTGATCATCGGTATAGCAGTGTGGGGCGGCATCGGTTACCTCGGTGACCTGGTCTTCTCCACCACCTGGCTGGTGTGGGTTGGCGTCTTGATTGGCGCTATTGGAGGTTTGACCCTCGTCTTTACCCACATGACCAGGCAGAATAAAGACCGTTAGGTCATTGAACGCGGACCGCCAGGTCACACATTCATCCATGTAGTTAGCATGTCAGTCGTTTATAGGCAGACATGGGCTCTTGATAGCCACTAGTAGCAAGAAAGGACTTGCTTTGATCGAGAACGGGTTGATCCTCGCGGAAGCCTATGTGCCGCCGACCCCCGAAGACATGCATCTGCCACCCTTCTTCACCATTGGTGATTTCGCTTTCGGTAAGCAGAACGTACTGATTCTGCTGTCCGTGGTGATTATCGCGGTCTTCTTCCTCACCGCAGCACGTAAGCGCGCCATGGTTCCCGGCAAGACTCAGTTCATCGCTGAGTCCGGCTACATGTTTGCTCGTAACTCCCTCGGTAAGGAAACCCTGGGCGTACAGCACTACAAGCCGTTCGTGCCGATTCTGTTCGCCTCCTTCTTCTTCGTTCTGGTGAACAACCTCTACGGTTCGATTCCGTTTGTTCAGTTGCCCACCTTCTCGCACCCCGGTAGCGCCTACGCGCTGGCTGGCGTAGCGTACCTGACCTGGGTTGGCGTTGGTATCAAGCGCAAGGGCCTGGGCGGCTTCTTCAAGGACATCACCATGCCCTCGGGTCTGCCGGTGTGGATCTACCCCATCCTGATCCCGATCGAGTTCTTCTCGAACCTGCTGATTCGTCCGGCAACTCACGCACTGCGTCTCTTCGCGACCATGTTCGGTGGTCACCTGGCGCTGATGGTTGCATCCAGCATGGTGACCTACATGGTTGAGACCCTGGGTGGCATCGGCTACCTGGCTGCTATTGCTCCCGGTGCTCTGGGCCTGTTCCTGTACTTCCTGGAATTCATGATTCAGTGCATCCAGGCTTATGTGTTCGCTCTGCTGCTGGCTGTGTACCTGCAGGGCTCGGTTTCCGAGGGACACTAAACTCTCTAGTTTTTTAGGTTTTCGCGTTCGTCATTGAGCGTGAATAAAGCAACCCACACGTTCACTGTGCGGGCTATTAACTCAAATCAAACTCTGTTCGGTCCGGGTATGTTCCCGGTCGAACACTGTTGAAAGGAAAAATAATGGTTGGTTCCATCACTGCGGTTGGCTACGGTCTGGCAGCTATTGGCGGCGGCATCGGCGTGGGTCTGATCTTCGCGGCATACATGACCAGCGTTGCTCGTCAGCCCGAGTCCCAGAAGACCCTGCAGCCCATGCTGTTCCTGGGCTTCGCACTGGTCGAGGCACTGGCAATTCTGGGCCTGGTTCTCGTCTTCATCAAGTAACCGGCTCTGCCACATCCTAAACGACCCATCCCATAGAACAGGATTCCCTCCATGATTTATCTGGCAAGCGAAGGGGGAGCGGAGGCAACTTCGAACCCCCTGATTCCCGACGTCGGGGAAATTGTCATTACCCTCATCGGATTCCTGATCCTCTACTACATCGTTGCTAAGTACGTTGTCCCGGCGTTCGAGAAGATCTACCAGGACCGTAAGGAAGCAATCGAAGGTGGCCTTGCCAAGGCCGAGAAGGCACAGGCAGAGGCTGCAGCGGCTCGCGATGAGTACACCCAGCAGCTCGAAAGCGCTCGACTGGAGGCTCAGAAGATTCGTGAAGAGGCACGCGCAGAGGGCGAGGCAATCATTGCCGATGCTCGCGAGCGTGCAACCGCTGAGGCTCAGCGCATTAGCGATAATGCAGCAAAGGCTATCGAGGCAGAGCGTGCGGCAGCAGCAGTGTCCCTCCGTTCCGAGGTTGGCACTCTTGCTACGACCCTTGCCGGCAAGATTGTGGGCGAAGCCCTCAACGATGATGAGCGATCGGCCCGTGTGGTAGATCGTTTTCTTGCTGACCTTGAAACCGAGAAGCAGAACGCAGGTGCGGCTCGGTAATGGCAGGAGTATCTACTGAATCACTGAGCAAGGTGGAAGAGGTGCTGGAAGCTCACGCTTCCCTGCAGCCCCTGAACCTGGCGAGCGAGCTTTTCGCTGTGGTTGATGTTCTCGACCACAACGGCACCCTGCGCCGTGCTGTCACCGATTCTTCGCGTGATGCAGCAGCACGTCAGGGTATCGCTAACACCGTCTTCGGCGGCAAGATCTCTTCTCAGGCTATGGCTGTGCTCACCAGTGCGGTGGCTCAGCGCTGGTCCGATGATGCTGATCTGGCGAATGCCCTGGAGCGTGCAGCAGTGCTCGCCGTGACCGCATCGGCTCAGTCTCGCGGTGGCGTGGACGCCCTGGACGAGGTACTCAACGAACTACTCACCTTTGTGCGTACCGTTGATTCCAACGCTCAGGCGCAGGAAGCGCTGTCCGACCATCAGGCAAGCAAAGAAGCAAAGAAGAAGCTCGCCGTGGCGCTCGGTGGCCCCGCCACCACCGCCGAAGGTGTGCTTCTGCTCGAACGAGTTGGCTCCAACCCCCGCGGCCGTCACGCTGCACGGGTAGCCGATGAGTTCGCAGAAATCATCGTCACGCGACAGAACCGTTACATTGCGCGAGTAACTAGCGCGATTGCGCTGTCGCAGGCACAGCTTGAACGTCTCGGTCGCGCGCTCAACGCCGTGTACGGCCGTGAGCTGAAGCTCGACGTTTCGGTGGACCCCGCCGTTCTGGGCGGTCTGCGTGTTCAGGTGGGCGACGAGGTGATCGACGGTACCGTCGAGACCCGCATGTCCGACCTGGCTCGTTCCATCGGCTAGCGGCTCAAGCTAGCGACGCTGAACCGTTCGTCGCAACGGTGATTTAGAAGATACCTCGGGTTGCGGGTGCGTGGCAGATGCCTCCTTCGCAGAAGCAGTGGCATTGCCCGCCCGTTCAACCCGAATTGCAAGTTTCGGTTGGTTCCGTTGACGGAACGCAACCACAATGAGAGAGCAGGGACACAAGATGGCCGAACTGACCATCAATGCCGAAGATGTCCGTAATGCGCTGAACGAGTTTGCAGCGTCTTACGAACCCGGCAATGCAGAACGTGTTGAGGTGGGTCGAGTTGTATCGGCCTCCGACGGTATCGCTCGTGTCGAGGGCCTTCCCTCGGTTATGGCGAATGAGCTGCTTCGTTTCGAAGACGGCACCCTCGGCCTCGCACAGAACCTGGATACCCGCAATATTGGTGTGATCGTCCTGGGTGACTTCACCGGTATTGAAGAGGGCCAGGTCGTACACCGCACCGGTGAGGTCCTCTCGGTGCCCGTTGGCGACGCGTACCTCGGTCGCGTTGTTGACCCCCTGGGTAACCCGATCGATGACCTGGGCCCCATTGAGGCTGAAGGTCGCCGCGCACTGGAGCTGCAGGCTCCCGGCGTGACCCAGCGTAAGTCGGTTCACGAGCCGCTGCAGACCGGTCTGAAGGCAATCGACTCGATGATTCCGATTGGTCGCGGTCAGCGTCAGCTGATCATTGGTGACCGCCAGACCGGTAAGACCGCTATTGCGATCGATACCATTCTGAACCAGAAGGACAACTGGGCTTCGGGTGACCCCAACAAGCAGGTTCGATGCATCTACGTGGCTGTTGGCCAGAAGGCATCCACCATTGCAGCTGTCCGCCACACCCTTGAGACTCGCGGCGCGCTGGAGTACACCACCATCGTGGCATCTCCCGCATCCGACGCAGCAGGCTTCAAGTACCTGGCACCCTACACCGGTTCGGCTATCGGCCAGCACTGGATGTACGGTGGCAAGCACGTCCTCATCATCTTCGACGACCTGTCGAAGCAGGCAGAAGCATACCGCGCTGTGTCCCTGCTGCTGCGCCGCCCGCCGGGACGTGAAGCATACCCCGGTGACGTCTTCTACCTGCACTCCCGCCTGCTGGAGCGTTGCGCTAAGCTCTCCGACGACCTGGGCGCAGGCTCGATGACCGGCTTCCCGATCATTGAGACCAAGGCAAACGACGTTTCCGCCTTCATTCCGACCAACGTCATCTCCATTACTGACGGCCAGATCTTCCTGCAGTCCGACCTGTTCAACGCTAACCAGCGTCCGGCAGTCGACGTCGGTATCTCCGTCTCCCGTGTTGGTGGTGCCGCACAGACCAAGGCTATGAAGAAGGTCTCCGGTACCCTGAAGCTGGAGCTGGCACAGTACCGTGCAATGGAAGCGTTCGCAATGTTCGCATCCGACCTGGACGACGCTACCAAGGCACAGCTGACCCGCGGTTCTCGCCTGACCGAGCTGCTGCGTCAGCCGCAGTACACCCCGTACGCAGTTGAAGAGCAGGTTGTCTCCATTTGGGCTGGTACCTCCGGTCACCTCGACGACATTGAGGTTTCCGACGTGCTGCGCTTCGAGGAAGGCTTCATCGAGTACCTGCGTCACAAGACCTCGGTACTGACCGATATCGCTTCCTCCGGCAAGCTTGAGGATGACACCGTTGCAGCTCTGAAGTCCGCAGTTACTGACTTCAAGCAGGGTTTCAAGTCTGAGGGCAGCAGCCACCTCGTCGACGCAGGTCACGAGGAGCACAAGGCAGCTCGCGATAGCGACATCACTCAGGAAACCATCGGTTAGCGATTAGTCCTCGCCTTCTCCCCGCCTCAGCTATGAGGCTGGGGCGGGGCAGAAAGCAAGGAGAAAGGAAGCTCTATGGGAGCCCAGATTAGGGTTTACCGACAGAAGATTGCTTCGACGTCGTCTATGAAGAAGATCTTCAAGGCGATGGAGATGATCGCGACCTCCCGCATTAACAAGGCTCGTAACGCTGCTCAGGCAGCCGGCCCTTACGCGAACGCTCTGACCCGCGTGGTGACTGCGGTTGCGACTCAGCACGGTATTAAGCACCCGCTGATTCACAAGCCGCACGAGTTCGGAACCTACGAACACCGTCGCTCCGCAATCCTGGTTGTTACCAGTGACCGCGGTCTGGCAGGTTCGTACTCCTCCGCTATCCTGCGTCGTACCGAATCTCTGATTGAGAGGCTGCGCTCTAACGGCCAGGAGGTACAGCTGTACCTGGTTGGCCGTAAGGCAAAGGCTTACTTCGAGTTCCGTGAGCGCCCCTACGCCCGTGCGTGGGAGGGGCACACCGATGCACCTCGTGTTGAAACTGCCGTCGAAATTCGTGACGCGCTGCTCGAAGCCTACGACCTGCCCTTCGAAGAGGGCGGCGTGGACGAACTGCACATCGTATACACCGAGTTCAAGTCGATGGTTGTTCAGGAACCCAAGATCCTGCGCCTGCTGCCCATCCACGTGGGTGACGCAAAGGCTATGGGCGAGGAAATCGTTCCCGACCAGGAACTGACCAAGGCTGAGTACGAGCAGGCGGCATCCTTCGAGTTCGAGCCCTCCGCCGAGGAAGTGCTCAACGCGCTGTTGCCGCGCTACATTGCATCGCGTATCTTCTCCTGCCTCCTGCAGGCAGCAGCAAGTGAGCTGGCATCCCGCCAGCGCGCGATGAAGACCGCAGGTGACAACGCTGAGACGCTGATTACCAAGTACACCCGTTTGATGAACAACGCACGTCAGGCGGAAATTACTCAGGAGCTCTCCGAAATCGTGGGCGGCGCAGACGCCCTCGGCTCCTAGTACTTGTACGCCAACGAAGCCATCAACTGTCCAAACTTTCTAAGTAAGTGAGAAATATGACTGCCACCTACAACGAATCGGTCTCCGCACCGACTCAGGGCGCAACGGGTCGTATTGCCCGCGTCATCGGCCCCGTGGTCGACGTCGAGTTCCCCGCCGGTCAGGTCCCCGAGATTTACAACGCTCTGACCACCGAGCTGACCCTCGACGGTCGCACCCGCACCATCACCTTCGAGACCGCACAGCACCTGGGCGACTCGATCGTTCGCGCTATCTCCCTGCAGCAGACTGACGGCCTGGTCCGCGGTCAGGCTGTAGTCGACACCGGCGCACCGATCTCCGTCCCCGTTGGTGACGGCGTGAAGGGCCACATCTTCAACGTTCTCGGTGACGCACTCGACGTGCCGAACTCCGAGATCAAGGCTGACACCTACTGGCCGATCCACCGTGCCGCTCCCGGCTTCGCAGAGCTGGAAGGCTCCACCGAAATGCTGGAGACTGGTATTAAGTCCATCGACCTTCTGACCCCCTACATCAAGGGCGGTAAGATTGGTCTGTTCGGTGGTGCAGGCGTGGGTAAGACCGTGCTGATCCAGGAAATGATTACCCGTGTGGCTCGTAACTTCGGTGGTACCTCCGTGTTCACCGGTGTTGGCGAGCGTACCCGTGAGGGTAACGACCTGTGGGTCGAAATGGAAGAAGCAGGCGTTCTGAAGGACACCGCTCTTGTGTTCGGCCAGATGGATGAGCCCCCGGGAACCCGTCTGCGCGTGGCACTGACCGGTCTGACCATGGCGGAGTACTTCCGCGATGTTCAGAACCAGGACGTGCTGCTGTTCATCGACAACATCTTCCGTTTCACTCAGGCAGGTTCTGAGGTTTCCACCCTGCTGGGCCGCATGCCCTCCGCAGTGGGTTACCAGCCGAACCTGGCGGACGAAATGGGTCTGCTGCAGGAGCGTATTACCTCCACCCGCGGTCACTCCATCACCTCCATGCAGGCAATTTACGTGCCTGCGGATGACTACACCGACCCGGCGCCGGCAACCACCTTCGCGCACCTGGATGCGACCACCGAGCTCTCTCGTGAAATCGCATCGCGCGGTCTGTACCCGGCAATTGACCCGCTGTCCTCCACCTCCCGAATTCTGGACGCACAGTACATCGGTCAGGAGCACTACGACACCGCAATTCGTGTGAAGGCTATTCTGCAGGAAAACAAGGAACTGCAGGACATCATCGCGATTCTGGGTGTGGACGAGCTCTCCGAGGAGCAGAAGATCGTCGTGGCACGTGCACGTCGTATCGAGCAGTTCCTCTCCCAGAACACCTACACTGCAAAGCAGTTCACCGGTGTCGAGGGTTCGACCGTTCCGCTGAAGGACACCATCGAGTCCTTCCAGATGATCTGCAACGGCGATGTCGACCACATCCCCGAGCAGGCGTTCTACAACATTGGTGGTATGGACGACGTTATGCGCCGCTACGAGGAAATCAAGGCACAGACTGGAGCTAAGTAATCATGGCTCTGAAAGTTGAAGTTGTTTCCCGCGAACGCGTCGTGTGGACTGGCGAAGCGAAGTACGTTCGTGCACGCTCCGTCAGCGGTGACCTCGGCATCCTGCCGGGCATGATCCCCACCTGCACGCTGCTGGCACAGGACGGCGAGCTACTCATTGAACCCGTTGATGGTGAGCCCATTAAGACCATCCTCAACGCAGGTTTCTTGACCGTCTCGAACGATCACGTGACCATCGTTGCAAAGCACGCACAGATCTAAAGCTGGTTCCCCTCAGCGGGAATTAGCCACTGTGTACACCTCGCCGGTGTTCCACCCTGAAAGGGGAGGGGCACCGGCGATTGGTGTATCCGGGGGTAGATTGTTTACGCAGAACGAGAGTGTGCACAGAAAGAACGCGTGCGCCGAAAGAGCGCGGGCAGAAAGATGATGGGCTGAAAAGGGGCGCCTCCCATGGTCGGGAGGCGCCCCTCAAGCTATGTGCAGCTGCTTAGCCTAGAGCCGTTTAGAACAGACGGTCAGCTAGAACAGACGGTCAGCGGAGTCGTCCACGCCGCGCATCGCATCGTAGTCCAGGCTCACGCAGCGGATACCGCGGTCCTCAGCCAGGGTACGTGCCTGCGGCTTAATCGTCTGTGCCGCAAATACGCCGCGCACCGGTGCCAGCAGCGGGTCACGGTTGAGCAACTCCAGGTAACGGGTCAGCTGCTCCACACCGTCAATATCGCCCACACGCTTGAGCTCAACCGCCACGGAGACGCCGTGCGCATCCTTCGCCATGATGTCTACCGGACCGATAGCGGTCGGGTACTCGCGGCGCACCAGCGAATAGCCCTCACCGAGAGTGTGGATCTGCTCTGCGAGCAGACGCTGCAGATCAGCCTCCACACCGTCCTTGATGAGGCCGGGATCAACACCCAGGTCGGTGGCGTGCTCGTGCTCAATCTTGTAGATGCGAATCATGAGGCGGTCATCGCTCTTAGCTGCCTGAACGGTCCACAGCTGCTGAACATCGGACTCTAGGTCCTCACGGATGCTCTGCGGAACGTCCTCACGCTCAGCTACCAGCAGGGAGCAGGGAGGGCTCATCCAGTTCAGGGGCTTGTAGGAACCGCCGTCGGAGTGAATGAGGACGGAGCCGTCATTCTTGACCATCAGCAGGCGGGTAGCGCGGGGCAGGTGGGCGCGGAGGCGGCCCTCATAATCTACGGAGCATTCAGCAATGACAATACGCATCCGTCCACTCTAGCAGGTACGAGTGTTTGGCTCTAGCAGGTGAGGGTATGAGCTAGGGAACCTGAGCTTGGTACAGGTCGCGGTACGGGGGCACAGTAGGGAAGTACGGCACAGTAGGGAGGTGCGGCACAGAGCGGGGGAGTACCGCCTCAGCATGAGTACCACGCCAGTATGAGGAAGAGCGCAGAGCGAACAGCGGCAGGGTAGGTAGATAGAGATAGCTGAGCGGCGCGGTAGAATAGGGCTCATGGCACGTAAGAATCATCCCGGCAGGCGAGCATCCGGCACCACCAGCGATAAGTGGCACCGTCAAGCACCCGCAGGGCGTGATATCAGCAGGATCCTCGACCCTGCGCCCCGATTGGAACGTGACCGATACGGTGACTGGCTGGTGCAATACATTCCCGCCGTCAACGCCCAAAAAACCTACACCTGCCCCGAATGCTACCGCCCGATTCCGCCCAGAACAGCGCACCTGGTGGTGTGGCAAGAAAGCCACACGATGGGCCGTAGCCGCGCCATTGACGAGCGCAGGCACTGGCATCAGCATTGCTGGCGCACCCGCCGCAAATAGGCTGAACACTGCACTTGAGGTGCAGCCTAAGACTACATTCTTGACCAAAACCACATTCTCGAATCCATTTCTTGAAGGAACGCAATGAGCAACACCGCCGATATCACCCGCGAGCAGGAATTCGATCCCGCCCGCTACGTCTTCAGCACCGCCGCTGAGCCCACCCCCATTAAGGCACGTACTGTGCTTCCGGCACGCCGCGAGAACTTCACCGTCACCACCGCGGACGGCAAGCGCCTCGTCGGTGAACTCGCCCTGCCCGAAGGCGAAGTCAAGGCAACCCTGGTGACCTTCCACCCGCTGCCCACCCACGGCGGCTACATGGACTCGCACGTGTACAAGAAGGCTTCCTTCCGCCTGCCGGCGCTGTCGAACATCGCGGTGCTGCGTTTCAACACTCGCGGCACCTCCTCGATTCGCGGCACCAGCGAAGGTGTCTTTGACGGCGGCTTTGCCGAGAAGAAGGACTTTGACGCAATCCTGAAGTTTGTACGCGAGCGTGCCCTGCCGAACCCCTGGCTGGTCGGCTGGTCCTTCGGCACCGAGCTGGTGCTCAAGTACGCGCCCGAATACGCGAACGAGTTCACCGGCGCCATTCTGCTCTCCCCGCCGTTGCACCGCGTGCACCCGGCTGAGCTGGACGAGTGGAACAAGATCTCGAACCCGCTGTACGCGCTGGTGCCCGAGCATGACGACTACCTGCAGCCTCCGGCAGCGCGTGAGCGTTTCGCGGCTGTACCGCGTACTCGGGTAATTCCCTTCGAGGGTTGCAAGCACCTGTGGGTGGGCGAGAAGTCCGTGCAGCAGGTCCTGAACACTATTGTCAGCATCGTAACCGGTGTGCCCACTGAACTGCCCACCGAGTACAACGGCCCGGTGGCAGAAGAAATTACTGAGCTCTAAAGGCTCGACACAAAACGTAAAGGCGGCGGCTTTGGATAGAACATCCAAAGCCGCCGCCTTATGTCTTAAACGCCTGCTCGGTGGAAGAGCCGTGAGCGCGTAGAGAACCTAGAGGGGACTCTACAGCTGGGAGGCGACTACAACTGGGCGGTGACTACAGCTGATCCTGGCGAGGAATGAACACCTCACGCACCAGAATCAGCATGGAAGCCGCCGCCGGAATAGCAATCAGTGCGCCCAGCACGCCCCAAAGCGCGCCACCGGCAGCCACCGAAATAATCGCAACACCGGCAGGGACCGACACAGCGCGAGCCATAATACGCGGAGAAATCAGGTACGCCTCCACCTGCAAGTACAGGAAGTACGCCACCGCAAACCACAACGCCAGGCTCCAGCCCTGGGTCAGCAGAATCAGCGAGGTCAAAATCAGCGCAATCACGCCACCAACCAGCGGAATGAACGCCAGAATCATGACGACCAAAGCCATCAACTGCGGGAAGCTAAAGCCCAAAAAAGCCATAATCAAGAACGCCACAAACGCGTTCAGCACAGCAACCAGAGCCTGACCCATCACGTAGTTACCCACCGACTCGGTAATCTTGTCGGTAATGTACTTGACGCGCACACGCTTGGACGCCGGCGCCAGGCGCACACCCCACGCCTTGATGGTGTCCATCGAGGTGAGGAAGTATAGAGACAGGAACAGCACAATAATCACGCCGGTCACGCTCTGCGCCAAAGTAGACCCAGCAGAAACCAAGCTCGACATGAAGCTATTGACCTGTGAAGAGGAGAACGTTGACTCCAAGAACTTAGGGACGTTCTCATTCACCCAGGTGCTGATGTTAAAACGCTGATCAAGCTCGTGGTACCAATCAGAATCAATTGTGTTCTGATAGATACCCGGCGCGTACTGCACAAACTTAGATGCCTGCTCGCTAATAATTGGGCCAATGGTCATGACCAGACCGGTCACAGCGCCAGCAAAACCAGCAAGCACAGCAATCACGCCGATACCGCGCTTAATGCCCCAAGACTCCAGGCGGCGCACAATCGGGTCTAGACCCAGAGCAATGAAAATAGCACCGGTCACCCAACCCACCAGGGCACCCACATTGTTGAAAATGTAGTAGGCGAAGAGCGCCAGACCCACGCCCACGGTCATGAGGAAACCAAAAGCGACCGGGTTGTGCATCATGGATGCCTTGCCGTTGCCGACCACCTTCGGTGCGGGAGGCGCATCCTCAGAAGCGGCGGGAACCACCGGAATGGTATCCGTAGGAGGCATAGAAGCGCGGCGGCGGTTGGAACGCACCTGGCTAATGCTTTCGGTCAGCTCGCTGAAGGTCTCCGTTAGCTGATCGGTGAGGGATTCCTTCTTGCGCGTCTCGGGGGACGATGTCGTCTCTGCGGGAGCTTCTGAGGCTTTCTTCTCGCTCATGCTCTTCCTTTCCGAATCATTCCGGGTATTTTTTCTCTACTGTGCCATTCTACCGGCTGGTTTACTTTGTTACGGCGTCCACGGTGAATCCCAAGGACAGGGGAGTGCATGTGGGAGAGATATTTGCGGGACGGATCGGGCAATAGCCCAAACGCTATCCCCGGCATGAGCTCAGAGCGTAGGCGACAGAGAACGGGCGCTCGCAACGGTGCGTTGTGGGGATAATAGAGGAAGGAACGCGTGAAGGATTTAGCCCGCACGCAACAATAGGTACAGAACGTAAAGGAGCCCAGGATGAGCATTATTTTTGATCCGGCAGACCGCGGCGCATCCCAGAACGCGGCACAGGGTAACGTCGCGCAGGGTGGTGCAGCGCAGAACGGGGTAGCGCCGGAGATTCCCGCCTCCGTACGCAACGCCATGGAACTGAACCCCAACGCGGCACAGTCTGCTGGCGAACAGGGCGGCGAGCAGACCCCCTCCGCCCCCACCTGGCGTTACGAGGTCAACACCCCCGAAGAGTTCCAGAAGTTCGTGCAGCTTTCCAGCCAGGGTGCCGTGATTTTTGCGCTCTACGCGCCGCACTCGCCCTCCTCTCTGCAGATGCTCGAAGGCGTGCAGAAGCTCGTTGACTCCGCCGCAGGTAGCATGATTTGCGCCGCCGTGGACGTCACCAAGCTCCCCGAAGCTGCCCAGGCATTCGGCGTGAGCGGCGTGCCCGCGGGTGTTGCCGTTCTGGCGGGCCGCCCGGCACCGATTTACACCGGCCCGGTCAGCGCAGAAGACCTCGGCGATGTGCTCTCTCAGGTTCTGCAGCTCGCGGCACAGTACCAGCTACCCGGTGGCTTCGACCCGGTCGTTCCCGAAGACGAAAAGCCCCTGCCGCCCCTGCACGCAGAAGCCGTCGCCGCCCTAGACCGCGGCGACCTGGAGGGTGCCCGCGCCGCATACCGCAAGGCAATCGCCGAGAACCCCGGCGATAAGGAAGCGAAGCTCGGCCTGGAACAGGTTGAACTGCTCTCGCGCGTGAAGGACCTGGACATGGCAACCGAGCGTGCGGCGGCTGCGGCAGACCCCATGAACATTGAAGCGGCGTTCAACGTAGCCGACTTGGACCTGGTGGGCGGCCACGTGGAGGACTCCTACAACCGTCTGCTGCGTCTGTTCAGCGCTGTTGGTCCTGACGATAAGGCGCGTGTGCGCGAGCGCCTCGTGCAGCTCTTTGACGTGGTGGGTGCATCTGACCCGCGCACCGTCAAGGCGCGTGCGGCACTGACCATGGCGCTGTTCTAAAAGGCGCTGTCACCCGGGAAACATCATGAGCCGGTCTAGCTAGCTCTGGCTAATCTAGGCGGCTGAAACGTTGAATACGGACGGGCTATCGTCTACCCCTGCACTCGGGCTGCGGGGGAGGCTGTAGCCCGTTCTGCGTTCGCGGGTTTGAGCGGTTTTAAGGGTGGGGAGAGCAGGCGACTCAACCTGTCTGATAGCGCGGTTGGATGGCATCTATAGCACCCCGAAATGTCCATATTATGCATTGTGAGTACTTAATAATGCAGGTTTCATCACCAAACCTGCTAGACCTCATGGGGGGGGTGGTAGGGTGAAAATATGAACACTAGTCACTTTCCCCAAGACCCGAACCCGCAAGAACCAGGTTCACCGCAGAACCCGGTACAAGAGACCAACCCGGTACCAGAGACCGCAGTAGAGGCAACCCCCACCGCGGCAGTACCTCAAGCTATAGTCCCCGAATCTGTAGCGCCGGAAGCTGTAAACCCTGAGCCTGCAGCGCCGGAAGCTGTAGTTCCCGCATCGGTAGCACCGCAGCTACCCGTCACCCCGCAGGCCGCACCGGCCGCTGGCGCCCGCCCCGCCATCGAAATCCGCGGCCTCACCAAGGCATTCGGTCAGAAGGTCGCCGTCGACCGCATCAACCTGGATATCCCCTCCGGATCCTTCTACGGGCTGGTCGGCCGCAACGGCGCCGGTAAAACCACCACCATCTCCATGGTCACGGGCATGCTCATGCCCAGCGAAGGCACCGCATACGTGCGAGGCATCGACATGTGGACCGAGCCGCTCAAGGCCAAAGCACACCTGGGCGTGCTGCCTGACGGCGTGCACCTCTTCGACAAGCTCACCGGCGAGCAGCTCATCACCTACTCCGGCTACCTGCACGGAATCGATAAGGAAACTGTCGCATCCCGCGTCAAGGACCTGCTCACCGCAATGGACCTGACCGACGCTGCGGGTCGTGCCGTTGCCGACTACTCCGCCGGTATGACCAAGAAGATTGCGCTCGCCGCCGCGCTCGTCCACGCACCCTCCGTGCTGATTCTTGATGAGCCCTTTGAAGCGGTCGACCCGGTTTCCGCCGCTAATATTCAGGATATTCTGCGTGGCTTCGTTGCCTCCGGTGGAACTGTTATTATCTCCTCGCACGTGATGGACCTCGTGCAGCGCCTGTGTGACCACGTAGCCGTCATGGACTCCGGCCGTATTCTCGCCGCCGGAACCGTCGATGAAGTACGCGCCGGTATGAGCCTTGAAGAACGATTCGTGCAGCTGGTTGGCGGCCGCACCTCCTCGGAAGGATTGTCATGGTTGGGCACCTCGTCTCACTAAAGTGGCAGTATGTGCTCGCTTCCTTCCGCCGAAGCATCTGGGCGCTCATTGGCCTAATTTTTGCGGCGCTTTATGCGGGCGGTATGCTCTTCGGCCTCGGCTCCGCATACGTTATCGCTAACTCGGAGGTACCCGAATACGGTCAGCTCGGCGCCCTCCTTGTAGGCACCGTTGTGGCGCTCGCCTGGGCTATCGTCCCCATCTTCTTCAGCGGACTGGACGGCACCCTGGACGAGAGCCGATTCGTGCTCTTCCCCATCAAACCCTCCACCCTTCAGAAGGGCCAGTTCCTCGGCGGGTTCGTGGGTATTCCCGGCATCGCCAGCATCATTGCCGTGCTGCTGGGCGCTATCGCGTTTATATCGCAACCGCTCGCGCTGGTCGTGTACCTCATCTGCTGCGTGCTCGGCCTTGCGAACCTCATGGTGTGGGCGCGCCTCGCCAACCGCCTGGGCATGGCGCTGAACGATAACCCACGCATCGCCAACACCCTGATGATCGTTGCCATGCTACTGATGATGAGCGCCGGCTTTATCTTCGGTGGAACGATAACCTACCTGACCAAGCACTGGGAAGAGGTGCTGCCCTACCTGCCGTGGCTGGGCGTGACGCCCTTCGGTTCCGCGTTTGCTGTGCCCTACTTTATGGCGACCGGCAATATGGGTGCCGCCCTTGGCTGCCTGGCTCTGACCCTCGTCTACCTGGTTGGCGGCTGGTGGCTGTGGGGTAAGAACCTCGCACGCTCCATGGCGAATGTGGGCGGTAGCGCCCACCACGCCAGCGCTGCCGAAGTCGCCGCGGGTGATTTGGGCCTGTTTGCACGGTTCCCCGCAACCCCGCGTGGCGCCGTAGCGGCACGAACCCTGCACTCATTCCTGAAAGACAACCGTCTGCAGCTGCTGACCGCAAGCACCGCCATGCTTTACCTGATACTAACGGTGGGTATGCCGCTGTTCCTGAGCTCTGTAGGGTCCGTTAAAACTCATGCTGATTTTAATGGCATCAACGCGGCTGAAGCCAACCAGATTATCAATAGCGGCGTTATGCAACTCTTCGGATTCTGGATGTACTTCTGCACCGTTTTCACCGGCTACTACATGTGCTACCTCGTCTCCTACGACAACACCGCATTCAGCCTGCACGTGCTCTCCCCGCTGCGCGGTATTGACGACCGCATCGGCAGGCTTTGGGGTTACAGCATCCTGATGGTTCCGATCGTAGTGGTGATGGTGTTCGTCGCCTCAGCGGCAAATGGACACCTGGAGCTTTTCCCCATCGTGCTGATGCACCAGCTGGGCGTGTTCGCTGCGGCTGCAGGTATTGGATGCGTACTGGATACCTTCATTAGTCCTCCCGTGGCGCCTCCCGGGGCTAACCCGTTCAAGAACCCGAAGAACACTGACGGCTTCGCTAAGCAGCTGCTGCTGATGCTCTCTATAGTTTTGGTGATGCTCAGCGCGCTGCCCGGCGGTATCTCTGTTGTCGTGTACATTTTCCGCACGCAGGATGTTCTGACCCTCGTCTACGGCGGCTTGATTCAGCTGCTGATTGGTGCCGCACTGCTCGTGGGCGGCGTGGCGTGGGGCGGCCACCGCTACGACAAGGTCAGCTCCAAGATGCTGGAGCGCGTGGCACGCTTCCAGGCGAACTAACAAGAGTCGAAGCTCCAGCACATCAGGAATAAAAGAGAAGGGTTCCGTGTTAGGTACTAAGCCTGGCACGGAACCCCTTTTCTGCGCCGCCCGAACTTCTAGCGGAAAGAAGCTCACCGCAATACTTAAGAGTCTACGGTTGAACTGTGGCCTGCCTCCATATTGACCGCCTGGGGGCTCAGCACCTCCCAACTGCTACTAAAATAGAGAAGGCGCCGATCACCCAACCGTGCAGCGGCGCCCCTCACCCTATGTATCCCACCTCATCATCAAGGAGAAACATGAGCTCGATCGAAGGCATCGAAGACCCCTTTGGCCCCGGAACCGCAGGCGGCACCGCCCTGCTCGAACGCGAAGAAACCCAGCTTTCTGAGCCCGGCGACCACGAGCGCTTCTCCCACTACGTACGCAAGGAAAAGATCCTCGAATCGGCGCTGACCGGTGAACCCGTGCGCGCCCTCTGCGGCAAAATGTGGGTACCCGGCCGCGACCCGCAGAAGTTCCCCGTCTGCCCCCAGTGCAAGGAAATCTACGAAGGCCTAGCACCCGGCAACGACGGCGACAACGGCTCCGGCGAATAATACGCGCCAGGCGACACGCCTGAATAAATACGAATAAATAACACGCCGCAGCAGCAAGACTCAACGGCCCAACACCGCTCATGAGACTTTGCTGACGAGCACCAAATTCTTGCACCACAGCCCGGCCCAACCCGCGGATGTGGTGCTAGAATTTAACCTCGCTGTGCCCGGACCGCCAGAGCGCTAAGAACACCAGCGCACCAGAAACAGCAGAGCGCCCACCACCTCCACACGGGGGAGAGGCGCCTGCGCTGAGTCGGCGGGAGGAATCAGTAGAGGTAGACGAGGAAGAAGGAGAGAATGAGCGCACCCGCAGAGGAACCCACACTATTCGACAGTATGGTGAAGCCGAAGCTCTCCCCGGCATACCCCGACCGTGCCCCCTGGGGTACTTCCGTCAGCTTGCGTGCCTGGCAGGCAGAAGCCATGCAGAAGTACTTCGAAACCAACCCCCGCGACTTCATGGCAGTCGCAACCCCCGGCGCGGGTAAAACCACCTTCGCGCTCACCCTCGCCAAGGAACTATTCAACCGCGGCACGGTCCGCCAGCTCATCGTTGTGGCGCCGACCGACCACCTGAAAAAGCAATGGGCTGACGCCGCCGCGAAGGTCGGTATTCCCATTGACCCGAACTTCAAGAACGCGGATGTGACCATCAGCCGCCACTACAAGGGGGTGGCGCTGACCTACGCGCAGGTGGCGAATAAGCCGCAGCTACACGCCCGCAACACCGAGGAAACGAAAACCCTCGTAATTTTTGACGAGATTCACCACGCCGGTGATTCCCTTTCCTGGGGTGACGGCCTGCGTGAAGCGTTCGACGACGCGACTCGCCGCGTGGCACTGACCGGTACCCCGTTCCGTTCGGATACCTCCCCGATTCCGTTCGTCACCTACGAGGTAGACAACGACGGTATCCGCCGTTCCAAGGCGGACTACTCCTACGGTTACGGCCCCGCCCTGAAGGACCACGTGGTGCGCCCGGTCATCTTCATGGCGTACTCGGGCCAGATGCGTTGGCGCACCTCCGCCGGTGAGGAAATGGCGGCAAACCTCGGCGAAGGCTTCACCAAGGACATCACCTCCCAGGCGTGGCGAACCGCCCTCGACCCTAACGGCGAATGGATCCCGACCGTGCTCGCGGCGGCCGATAAGCGCCTGACCGAGGTGCGCCGCACCGTGCCCGACGCCGGTGCGCTCGTCATCGCCACCGACCACGCGGACGCCAAAGCCTACGCCGAACAGATTCAGAAAATCACCGGCGAATACCCCGCCGTAATCCTCTCTGACGACCGTGAAGCCTCCGCGAAAATCGACGAATTCCGTGAAGGCATGCAGCGCTGGATGGTTGCCGTGCGCATGGTGTCCGAAGGTGTGGACGTGCCCCGCCTCGCCGTGGGTGTGTACGCCACCAGCACCAGCACGCCGCTATTCTTCGCCCAGGCTATTGGCCGTTTCGTGCGTGCCCGCAAGCGCGGCGAAACCGCCTCCGTGTTCCTGCCGTCGGTGCCGCAGCTGATGATGCTCGCCAACGACATGGAAGTAGAACGCGACCACGCCCTCGACCGCGGCGCACCCCAGGAAATCGACCCCATGGTTGAAGGCCTGGACGACCACCTGCTCGAAGAAGCAAACCGCGAGGAGCGCGCCTCCGAGCAGCTGGCACGCGGCAAGTTCGAGGCGCTCGGCTCCGAGGCGTCCTTCCACGGTGTGCTGTTCGACGGCGCCGAGTTCGCCTCCGGCAACCTTGCCGTGGGTAGCGAGGAGGAGCAGGACTTCCTGGGTATTCCGGGCCTGCTGGATGCCGAACAGGTCGGTACGCTGTTGCGAGCGCATCAGCGTGAGCACGCGGCACGCCGCCCGGCGCCTGCGGCGCCTTCGGTGGTGGATCACCGCCAGTTGAAGGATTTGCGCAATAAGCTGGCGAAGAATGTGGCGGCGTGGTCGATTCGTTCGGGTCAGCCGCACGGCGTGATTCACAATGAGCTGCGTAAGATTTGTGGTGGCCCGGCGGTTGCGCAGGCTTCTGCTGAGCAGATTCAGGCGCGTATCGATAAGCTGTCGGACTGGTTCGTGGGCCGACGCTAGAACGTGGATAGAACGTAAAGAGAAGCCTCGCGGGTGTGTATGCGCTCGCGGGGCTTTTGTGTGCATAAAATGCAGAAATATTGGGTCTGAGGCGCGATAATCATGGCATCGCGGAGATAGAACGTGTAGCCTAGTGGGGGTAAGTTCTTTAGAAAACACGGCATGGTCGCCGGGCTCAGAGAACTTTCCATTGATGCGCAGCATGTAGGTCTATGCTGGGTCATCAAAACTTTAAGAAACACCATGCAACCAACCCCATGAAGGCGCGCACCCGGATAGTGCGCAGTGGGACGGTTGCACCAACCATTGAAGGACAGTGATGTCTCATATTTCTCGCCGTAAGGTCGTGAAGGGTGCCGCCTGGGCAACGCCCGTGATTGCGGCTTCTTCAGTCGTGCCGACCTTCGCCTCTTCGGTGGACTGTACTTTTGCAGAGAACGCCTACGAGTCTTTTAGAGGGGAGGGTAATTCTTATCGGGTAGAGGAAGAATTTTCCATTCCAGCGGGCACCCATAAGCTACGTTTTGAGTTGACCGGCGGGGCAGGCGGAAGATACGAGAAGGGCCTGGATGGAGGATCCGGCGCCAAGGTCAGCGGAATCGTTGAAGTGAAACCCTACCAGACGGTCAAAATTATTGCTGGCGGTGGCGGTAGCTTTGGCCCTCAGTTCTACCCCAACGGTGACGGGTACCGCACCGGTCCGGTGAAGGGTGGGTACGGATTCGGCGACGGAGGCTCAATTCCTAAGGTCCATATTCCTGACGATGTGATGGATAAAGTATATGAGCGCTGGGTCTGGGCTCACCATTGGTCTTACAGACCCAATCCTTCGCCTATGGAAGAAGTCTACGGATGCTCGGGTGGTGGCTCATCGGCACTACTGATTGATGGTGAAGTCATTGCCGTTGCCGGTGGTGGCGGTGGTGTGTCCGTTGTTGGAAAATCGTACACTGTAAAACCTAATGACCCTCATTTCCCTGGCATCGTGGATGTCCACATGACAGGTCCGGAACATCCGACCCACGCGCCTGTATATAGCGCTGCTGGCGTTGCTGGCGGGGCTCGTGGTGGTGACGCCACCGAAGGTCACGAATACTATGCTCAGGATTTGAGTCTTGAACTGACTGTTGAAGGTGGTAAAGGCGGCGGTGGGGGCATTGGTGGTGCCGGCGGCGCTAAGCCGACCGTATTGACCGGTACCCCCAACAGCATCTTTAGTTTTGACAGCCAGAATAAGCAGGTGCTTTATAGCTCCTCGACGGCAGGCAACCCCGGCACCAACGGCCTGGACGGCAAAGGTGGCGACGGCGTGATGTCGGTGAGCTACCTGCTGGACGATAACGAAGCAAGGTACCGTCAGGAAGACGTAGAAGTTCTTGAATTTCCCGATGGAACTCGAGAAGAAATCCACTACTACGGTGTAGCACCCTACTTTAACGGTGGGCAGATTATCGTGTCCGGTGGCGGTGGTGGCGGTTACGGCGGCGGCGGCTCCGGCGCGGCGCTCTCGCAGTCATCTATCACGATTGCCCAGAAGTGGAATAACAACCCGAAGGGTGTGCGCCAGAGCATCAGCTATGTGCAGCTGGCAGGCTCTGGTGGTGCGGGTGGTTCCTACCTGGCGCCGCAGGTGATGGAGGGGGAGATCTCTAACTCCAATAACGCCACTTCCGATGAGGCGTTTAACGGGGCAACCGTCTCCCATGATGGTATCGTGAAGGTATTCCTTTGCCAGACCGGAAAGTAATTTGATATCGCTTAAGCGCATGTTGAACTAGCTACTACCGGTAGCAGTTCTTGGTTTGAAGCCCCGCGAGTGTGTATGCGCTCGCGGGGCTTTTGCGTGATTTGTTCGTGTAGACGCGATAGGGCGGGCATCCCGAGTACTCTCGGGGTGCCCGCCCTATCGTTGTGCGAGTTGTGTTGAGGCTAGAGGACCTCAACCACCTCGACGCCCTCATCTTCAAGCTCGGCAACCACGTCGTCGAGCTTGTCCTCGTGCACGGGCGCGGTCAGGTCAAGCAGCACGCGAGTCTCGTAGCCTGCATCGACCGCATCGCGAGCGGTTGCCGACACGCAATAATCGGTGGCGATACCGACAACATCGACGAACTCGATACCGCGCTCATCCAGCCACTCCGACAGGGGAGTCTGCGGACCGTCCTCGGACGCATCCGCACCAGGCTCGTGCTCGCCGGTCGCGACCTCATCCTCGGGAGCGAGAAGACCCTCAAAACCCGAGTAGGCTGCCTCGAAGCGGCCCTTGCGGAAGTACGCCTCAATGTAGTCGGTGTCCAGGTTCTCGTGAATCTGCGAGCCTTCGCTCTTGGCGACGCAGTGCACCGGCCAGGAGTCAACGTAGTCGGGGGTGTCAGAGAAGTGCGAGCCCGGATCGATATGCCAGTCCTGAGTGGCGACAATCGCGTCGTAGCGGTGGTGGTTGTTCTCCACGTATTCGCTAATCAGCGCGGCAACGTCCGCACCGCGCTCGGTGGCGAGGGCGCCGCCGGCGCAGAAATCGTTCTGCACGTCAACAATAATCAGTGCCTTAGACATGTCTGTCCTTTACAAGTAGGAATGAGTTTTCACTCTGATTCGCCAGGTGAAAAACAGTATCTCAGAAGGGTGGTTTAGATGAATTCGGTCGGAATGATCGGCTCACCCTCCGAGAGGCGGTGGGCAGCTTCGGGAAGCTCAGCCAGGGATGCTGCGTGGCGGGCGGTTGCGCGGCGCACGCCTTCCTCGCCGGTGAAGCCGGGGAGCAGCTCGCCGTTGCGGACGAAGTCCACCATGAGCGGGCGGGTGTCCTCGAGCAGGTTCGGGTCCTCGTGGGTGCCCAGAACCTCGGCGGTCGCAATGCCCATGCTGTTGAGGCGGCGGGCCGCACGCTTGGCGCCACCGATGGACGCCTTGCCAGCCGACGCCTTGGCGACCGGCTGCATTTCACCGGCGGAGTTCTCACGCTCAACGACCTTGTACACCATGGAGGAGGTCGGCGCGCCGGAACCGGTGACCAGCTTGGTGCCCACGCCGTAGGAGTCCACGGGCGCTGCCGCCAGGGATGCGATGGCGTACTCGTCCAGGTCGCTGGTGACGGTGATCTTGGTGTGGGTGTTGCCGAGCGAGTCGAGCAGTTCACGCACACGTGCCGCGGTGGCGACCAGATCGCCGGAGTCCAGGCGCACACCGCCGAGCTCTTCGCCAGCGAGTTCCACGCCGAGGCGGACCGCCTCGTCCACGTTGTAGGTGTCGACGAGCAGGGTGGTGCGGGCGCCGAGGGAACGCAGCTGCGCCTCGAATGCTTCACGTTCGCTGTCGTGCAGCAGGGTGAAGGCGTGGGCGCTGGTGCCGATGGTGTGCAGGCCGTAGCGCAGGCCAGCCTCCAGGTTGGAGGTGCCCGCGAAGCCGGCAATCACGGCGGCGCGTGCGGCGGAGACGGCGGCGCGTTCGTGGGCGCGGCGCGAACCCATTTCGAGGCAGGGGCGGTTGCCTGCGGCTGCGCTCATGCGGGAGGCGGCGCTTGCCACGGCGGAGTCAAAGTTCAGGATGGACAGCAGGTAGGTTTCGAGGACGCACGCTTCGGCGAAGGTGCCTTCGACCTGCAGGACGGGGGAGTGGGGGAAGAACGCTTCGCCTTCTGCGTAGCCGCGGATATTGCCGCTGAAGGTGAAGGATTCGAGGTAGGAGAGGGTCTCTTTGTTGACGATATTGCGGGAGGAGAGGAAGGAGAGTTCTTCGTCGTTGAAGCGGAAGTTAGCGAGGCCTTCGAGGAATCGGCCGGTGCCTGCGAGGACGCCGTAGCGGCGGCCCGCGGGCAGGCGGCGGGTGAAGACTTCGAAGGTGCACTTACGGTTGGCTGCGCCGGAGGCGAGTGCCGCCTGGAGCATGGTCAGTTCGTAGTGGTCGGTGAGAAGGGAAGTAGTAGCCATGTGTTTATTGTAGTGGGGGATTAGGGTATTTTTCCTCTTGAGTCGGCGTGTCAATCACTACATAAAGTATTCTTGACTCTAAGTACTGTAGTATGACAAATTACCAGCACTCTGTGCGGGAGCAGTACAGGACGAACACCGCAGTAGCGCAGGACGAACACAGGGGCAACACATACCCGCCCGTATAATCAAAGGGAACCGGCCGCAAAGGAAACCAATGAACACTACCGCCGTGACCCTCTCCACCGGAACCCTCGAGGACACCGACCTCGACACCGCCTTGGAGAACATCCTCGCCGCAGACATCCCCTGGAACGTCATCGTCTGGAACGACCCCGTCAACCTCATGACCTACGTGTCCTACGTTTTCCGTAGCCACTTTGGCTACTCCCGTGCCCGCGCCGAAGAACTCATGCTGCAGGTGCACAACAACGGCAAGGCAATCGTCTTCACCGGCTCCCGCGAAGACGCCGAAAAACACACCCAGGCAATGCACGCCTGGGGCCTGCTGGCAACCTTCGAGAAAGTAGAAAACTAATGGCGCGACCCTTCCGCCGCACCCCCGGAGGCTACACCGCCTCCTTCGAACCCGCCGAACGTGACCTGATTCGCGAACTCGCCGAAGACGTGCGCGCGCTACTGCGCCCGGCAGATACCACCGCCGACGGCGGCACCGTCGACCCGTTGGAGGCGCTGGTCGGCATCACCGAAAACCCCACCATTCCCGCCGACAGCGCCGTAGCACGCCTGCTCCCCGCCGCAAGCAGCGACGACGAGGCCGCCACCGAATACCGCCGCTACACCGAACGCGACCTGCGCGAAACCAAACGCGCGAACCTCGCCATGCTCGCCTTCGACATTGAATCCAGCGACCTGCGCCTGAACGAAGAACACGCCCGCGCCTGGGCTGCTGCGCTCGGCGATATTCGCCTGGTGCTCGCCGACCGCCTCTACATCGTGGATGAAGACACCGCAGAAGATATTGCGGCGTTCACCGACCCTTCCGAGATCGAGACCCAAGAAGAGTACATGGCTGTGGTGTACAACTTCGTCTCCTGGGTTCAGGACTCGCTCATGCTCGCCATGCTCGACGGGCTGGACGACGAAGAAGAGGAAACGACCGGCGGAGTATTTGGCGGGGCAAATGGCGGGGCAAACGAGCAAGAATAGAACGAATTTTTCGAATTCCCCCTCAAACTATCGTCATATACAACCACATAATGGTGGTTCTCGACTCATCTAACCGCTCAACGGACTAAAAGGGTAACCTTAGCGAGTTAGCATAGAACGTGGTACCCGACCGATAACGAAGTGTAGGTGACACATGAGTGACAGCATTGATGCAACCAATCCCTACCGTGCCCGCACCCCCTGGGGAAGCCCCGCGCCCGTAGGCCCCACCGCCGCGGCACCCATCGGCGTCTTCGACTCCGGCGTTGGCGGACTCACCGTGGCACGCGCCATCATGGACCAGCTGCCTCACGAACGCATCATCTACGTCGGTGACACCGCCCACGGCCCCTACGGCCCCCTCAAAATCGCAGAAGTACGCGCCAACGCGCTGCGCATCATGGATGAACTCGTCGACTCCGGCGTGAAAATGCTCGTCATCGCCTGCAACACCGCCTCCGCAGCGGTGCTCCGCGACGCCCGCGAACGCTACACCCGCCAGTACGGCATCCCCGTCATCGAGGTGATTCAGCCCGCCGCCCGCCGTGCGCTCGCCGCAACCCGTAACCGCAAGATCGGTGTGATTGCGACGGAGGCGACCGTCACCTCCCGCGCCTACGAGGACACTTTCGCGATTACCCCGAACCTTGAAGTGCACTCGGTGGCGTGCCCGCGCTTCGTGGAGTTCGTGGAGAAGGGCATTACCTCCGGCCCCGAGCTGCTGGAGACCGCCCGCGAGTACCTGCAGCCGCTCAAGGACGCCGGCGTGGACACCCTCGTGCTCGGCTGTACCCACTACCCGCTGCTGGCCGGCGTGATTTCCTACATTATGGGTGAGGACGTCACCCTGGTTTCCTCCGCGGATGAGACCGCGAAGGACGTGTACCGCGAACTGCTCAACCACGCCATTGAAAGCCCGGTCCCCGCGGAAAACCCGCACCACGAATTCCTCGCCACCGGCGAATCTGAGACGTTCTCGCAGCTGGCACGCCGCTTCCTCGGCCCCGAGGTCACCAACGTGCGCCACACCAGCTCCGTGGCGGAACGCTACCCGACCGGCTCGCTGGCGGCACTCACCCCCGAAATGCTTGCGGCACACCGCAGCATCACCCTCGACGAATCGGCAGATCCTGCAGAGGCAGCACACACTGTCGCGGGCACCGAATTTTCTGGCACCACCCCTAAGGACGACACCTCATGCGTCTAACCGTTATCGGTTGCACGGGCTCCTTTCCCGGCCCCGTCTCACCGGCTAGTTGCTACATGCTCACCGCCACGGACTTCGCGGGTCGAACCTGGCGCATCATCATGGACATGGGCAACGGCTCCCTCGGCATGCTCCAGCGCCATATCGATTTGAGCGATATCGACGCGATTCTGATTTCGCACCTGCACCCGGACCACTGCATCGACCTGTCCGGTCTGCACGTGGCGGTCAAGTGGGATCCGCGCGGCTGGCCCAAGGGCCGCATTCCGCTGTACGGTCCCGCCGCGATTAACGAGTACCTTTCGGCGACTCACGGCCTGGACCCGGATCCGGGCATGAGCACCGAGTTTGAGTACCACACCTGGACTGAGGGTGAGCCCGTGCAGATTGGTCCCTTCCGCGTGGAGCCGTTCCGCGTGGTTCACCCCTCGAAGGACCCGTACGCGCTGCGCATCACCTGCAACGATCGCGAGGGTCACACCGTGTTCTCGTACTCGGGTGATACCGACCTGTGCGAAGGCCTGGTCAAGGCTGCGCGCGGCGCTGACCTGTTCCTCTGCGAGGCGGCATACCAGGAGGGTCGCGACGACGCCCTGCGCGGTATTCACTTGACCGGCAAGCGTGCCGGCGAGGCCGCCACGGAGGCGGGCGTGCGTAACCTGCTGCTAACCCACTTGCCCGTGTGGAACGACCCGGACATCGCCCGCGCGGAGGCGCGCAGTGCTTTCTCCGGCCCGGTCGGCATTGCCGAAATGGCGGCAAGCTACCGCATCTACCCGCGCCCGACGGAGGCTCACCCGGTCACGTCCACCCTGAACGTGGTGGAGGTGCTCGATCCGCCGCTGAACACCGCGATTGCGCTGCCCAAGCCCGAGCTGGACTAGGCCAAACCCGAGCTAAGCTAAAACGAGCTGGACTAGTGCAAACTGCGCTCAGCTCCGCCTGCCTTTCGACATAGAGTCAACAGACAGACACAGATTCCGCAGACAGATTCAAGGAGAACCCATGACTGCAACCCGCGAAGACGGCCGCGCCCTCAACGAACTGCGCCCCATCACCATCACCCGCGGCTGGTCCCGCAACGCTGAGGGTTCTGCCCTCATCGAGTTCGGCAACACCCGCGTGTTGTGCACCGCATCCTTTACCGAGGGCGTGCCGCGCTGGCTCAAGGGCGAAGGTAAGGGCTGGGTGACCGCCGAGTACGCGATGCTGCCGCGCGCCACCAACACCCGTTCTTCTCGCGAGTCGCTGAAGGGCCGTGTGGGTGGCCGCACCCACGAGATTTCTCGCCTGATTGGTCGCTCCCTGCGTGCGGTTATCAACATGGACGAGCTGGGCGAGAACACCATCGTGCTCGACTGTGACGTTCTGCAGGCTGACGGCGGCACCCGCACCGCTTCTATTACCGGTGCGTACGTGGCGCTGGCTGACGCTATTTCTTGGGCGAAGGAGCAGAAGATTCTGCCCGCTAAGGCGAACCCGCTGATCGATTCGGTGTCCGCAATTTCGGTGGGCATTATTGACGGCACCCCCATGCTGGACCTGCCCTACACCGAAGACGTTCGCGCCGAGACCGACATGAACGTGGTCGTCACCGGCAGCGGCAAGTTCGTTGAGGTTCAGGGCACCGCCGAGGGCGCGCCTTTCGACCGCGACGAGCTCAACAGCCTGCTCGACCTGGCGCTGGAAGGCACCGCAGAGCTGGCTCAGATTCAGCGTGAAGCACTGGCACACTAACCCGTCCCAGTAACTAGTTCCGTCGACAAGGAGAAACTATGGCAGACGCAAAGATTGTTCTGGCAAGCCACAATAAGGGCAAGCTCAAGGAACTGCGCGAAATTCTGCGCGGACGCATTGACGGCCTGGACGTTGATACCCAGGTGGTTGACGCCTCCAGCGTGAACGCCCCCGATGTTCCCGAGACCGGCGTGACCTTCGCTGAGAACTCCCTGCTGAAGGCGCGCGCTGTTGCCGAGGCAACCGGCCTGGTCGCTATTGCTGATGATTCCGGCCTGTCGGTGGATGTGCTCAACGGCGCCCCCGGTATTTTCTCGGCGCGCTGGGCGGGTCGCCACGGTGACGATTCCGCGAACCTGAACCTGCTGCTGGCTCAGCTGAGCGATATTTCTGCCGAGCACCGCGGCGCGAAATTCTGCTGCGCGGCCTCGGTTGCCTCCCCGAACGGTTTTGATGCGGTCGAGTACGGCGAGCTGCCCGGTGAGCTGCTGACCGCACCGGCGGGGGAGGGCGGCTTCGGTTACGACCCGATTCTGCGTCCCGTGGAACTGAACGGTGAGAACGCCCTGTACGAGGGGCAGTACGCTGGCAAGTCGTGCGCTGAGATTCCCGCCGAGATTAAGAACTCGATTAGCCACCGTGCGCGTGCTTTTGAGGCGCTGATTCCTCAGATTGCTGCCGCGTTGGTCTCCTAAAACCGCTGTCTAAAACAGTCGCTGAGGCGCCAGAGCTTACTCGGTCTGCTTGTCTCACTGTGCCGGTCTGATGGGTGAAAACGCGGGGTTGGGTACGATTTTTTCGTGCATCCCCCTAAAATCCCCCACAGGGATACCAATTAAAGGCACAATAGTGTGAGAAGCTTTACCTCAAGGTTAGTGACACCAAAGAAACTCGTCTGCTGAAGGTACCTTCGGCAGGCGAGTTTTGCTATTGAAGAGCCATTCAACGGGGCATCTGCCCGACGCTTGCTGTCACCGACCACGGTAGAAAAACCTGCAGCGAAAGAGACACACCGATGCTCATCCTTCTTCTGCTGATGGCACTCGCCCTTGCCGCCGGATGCTGGGCGTACTCCTACGTGTGGCGCGGCCTGAACCGCCGCGTCATTGCCGCCGTGAAGGTGGTCGATCCGATGATTACGCTCGGCCCGTACGTCATGGCGGCGTGGGTGGCGTTCATGGCTCTGATCGCCACGAATATCTGGGCGACCGGAACCCTGCACACTGTGCTGACGATTATTTTCTGGGTGGTTGCCGCAGGGTGCCTCGGCTGGTCTGGATTCTGGCTGCTCATGCACTGCCTGGGCGGCCAAACCCCCGGCAAGCGCCCCATGTGGTGGCGCGAGGCGGTTGCCGCGAAGTTCGCCTGGCGTAACCTCTCGCGCATGCCCGCCTACCTGGGTGCTCGCACCAGCATCCTGCCGGTGGAGAACCCGCACCTGACCAAGCCGTATTCGGGGTCGTGGACTCGCCCGCTCGGTGCGACCATGCCCGGGTACAGCTCCAACGGCGAGTTTATTGAGGGCTTTGACGAGTTCGGTCGCAAGATGCCGCATATCTACCCTGTAGGCCCTGAACCGACCATTTTTGAGATGGCGCGCTGGGGTAAATCGGTCAGCTCCGATCAGCTGCTGACGACCTTCCTGCCGACAGCTCCGTTTGAGCGTCTGCGTCTGCCCGGCACCATGACGGGCCCCTTCACCTTTGCGGGGGAGGTGCCGCACGGTGCGGTGACGAAGTGGCCTCGCCGCAGCGGTGCGAACCGCGCCTTCGGCTCCTACGCTCGTCTGGGCGAAATCACCGAACGCAAGGTGGAGCTGCTGGTCGACCACCGCCTCATTGCGGCGCTGCAGACCACCCGCGAAAGCTACGAACGCCGACACAGCTGGATGCTCGCCTTCACCGATATCGCAGACGGCGACTTCACGATGGACGCCGATGAGAATGGCAACCTGCGCATCACCTTCGGCATGATCACCGAGGGCTACGAGACTCCGTGGGTCTTCACCAGCACCCTGAAAGACAGCCCGCGCCTGCGCCGCAAGGTACGCCACGCCATGAGGGAACGCCGCGTGCTCAAGCAGAGCAGCGGCGAGCTGATGGACTGGTACTTCGTACCGAAGCTCAGCGAATTCCCACACGGCCCGGTCACGAATGAGCTTCCCGAAGAGTTCTACTTCAAGTCCAATATTATGGTCACGAACCGTCACGAGAGCTCCTCGCGTGCCTCGGGTGAGGCACACTAGGGGAAGGAACGTGGGAGCAGAGCAGCGCATTAGCGGTGACTGTCATAATCACTCTTTTCCCCAAGCCACGCTAGAATAGAGTTCCGAACGTTGAACGCTCTGCGGGGCACGACACGCGTCGTGCCCCGCTGTCGTTCTGCCCCCGTAGCACTTGAGCCGGACTCGCACTCCGCCCGGTGGCACGCGTTCACCACCGCAGACATATTCACCCGAAAGGAATCCCGTGGCGTCTTCGAACTACACCGCCCGTCACCTCTCCGTGCTGGAAGGTCTGGAAGCTGTACGCAAACGCCCGGGCATGTACATTGGCTCCACCGACTCTCGCGGCCTGATGCACTGCCTCTGGGAGATTATCGACAACTCGGTGGATGAGGCGCTCGCCGGTTTCGGCCAGTCCATCCAGGTCATTCTGTACCGTGACGGTTCGGTTGAGGTGCGCGATGATGGCCGCGGTATCCCCACCGACATTGAGCCGCGCACCGGCCTGTCCGGTGTCGAGGTCGTATTCACCAAGCTACACGCCGGCGGTAAGTTTGGCGGCGGCTCCTATAACGCGTCCGGTGGTTTGCACGGTGTGGGCGCTTCCGTGGTGAACGCGCTGTCTTCCCGCCTGGACGTGCAGGTTGACCGTGGCTCGAAGACCTACCAGATGTCCTTCCGCCACGGCATTCCCGGCCACTTTGAGTCCGGCCGCACCCCCAAGCCTGAAGATCCGTTCACTCCCGCAACCGAGGGCACTGACGCTCTGCAGGTTGTGGGTCGCGCTAAGCGCGGCGTGACCGGCACCCGTGTGCGCTATTGGGCTGACCCGCAGATTTTCACCCCCGACGCTAAGTTCAGCTACGAGGACTTGGCTGCTCGTGCGCGCCAGACCGCGTTCCTCATTCCGGGTCTGCGTATTTGCATCCGCGATGAGCGCCGCCTGCCCGGCACCCCCGGCGAGTTGGAGCCCCACGAGGAGGTTTTCCAGTATGACGGCGGCATTAGCGAGTTCGTCGAGTTTCTGGCGCACGATGAGCGTATTACCGACACCTGGCGTTTTAGCGGCAGCGGCTCTTTCACCGAGACCGTGCCCGTGCTGGGTGAGGACGGCCGCTCGCAGCTGACCGACGTGGAACGCGATTGTGAAGTGGACGTTGCACTGCGCTGGGGTATTGGCTACGAGACGACGGTCCGCAGCTTCGTGAATATTATTGCCACCCCCAAGGGCGGTACTCACACGACCGGTTTTGAGCAGGGCCTGCTGCGCGTGATGCGCAAGCACCTTGCCGATAACGCCCGCAAGTACAAGGTGGGTAACGACAAGATTGAGAAGGACGACGTGCTCGCCGGCTTGACCGCCGTGCTGACCGTGCGTCTTGCCGAGCCGCAGTTTGAGGGTCAGACCAAGGAGATTCTGGGTACCCCGGCGGTTCGCCAGATCGTGTCGAAGGTCGTGGGTGATGCGCTGAAGGCTCGCCTGGAGTCGACTGCCCGTGCGGAGAAGGCTCAGGCAACTGCTCTGTGCGAGAAGGTCGTCTCTGAGATGAAGACCCGCGTCTCGGCGCGCATCCATAAGGAAACTCAGCGCCGTAAGACCGCGCTGGAGTCTTCGTCCATGCCCACTAAGCTGGTGGATTGCCGTTCGACCAATGTTGAGCATTCTGAGCTGTTCATTGTGGAGGGTGACTCGGCGCTGGGTACTGCGCGTCTGGCGCGTTCTTCTTCGTATCAGGCTCTGCTGCCGATTCGCGGTAAGATTCTGAACACTCAGCGTGCTTCGGTGACTGATGTGCTCGCGAATGCTGAGTGTGCGGCGCTGATTCAGGTCATTGGTGCAGGCTCGGGTCGTACTTTTGATCTGGACTCTGCTCGCTACGGCAAGGTCATTGTGATGACCGATGCGGACGTGGATGGCGCCCACATTCGTACCCTGCTGCTGACTCTGTTCTACCGTTACATGCGTCCGCTGATTGAGGCAGGTCGCGTGTACGCTGCGGTTCCGCCTCTGCATCGCGTGGAGGTGGTGCGCCGCGGTAAGCCGAACGAGATGGTGTACACCTACTCGGAGAAGCAGCTGCATGAGCTTCTGGATTCTTTGCAGGAGCAGGGTGTGTCCTATAAGGAACCCATTCAGCGGTATAAGGGTCTGGGTGAGATGGACGCTGACCAGCTGGCTGAGACCACGATGGATCCGCGTCATCGTATGTTGCGCCGTATTCGCATTGAGGATGCGGAGGCTGCCGAGCGTGCGTTCTCCTTGTTGATGGGTTCTGAGGTGGCTCCGCGTAAGGAGTTCATCATTGCGGGTGCTCATCAGCTGGATACTGAGAGCATCGATATGTAGCTTGCGGTACCTTGCGGGGAAGCGGTGGCTGGCGTGTCACATTCCATGATTTTTCCGTGATAATAGTCACACTATTTCTTGGAAATCTCAGTAAAATCGGTATGGTTTAGGCAAATTTAAGCTTTGAGTACTACTTGAACCACCTGTCATATTCCGGGAATCTGTCACCAAAATTTTGCAGAAATAATGTAAAAACGCAAAGTTTCACCGTGGTTCCGAAACTACCTCGCAACCCCGCAATGCACCACAGTGCTTCGCCCCTCAATCTACCCGCGCGTCGGGGGATAACGTTCAACGTACCTTTAGCGAAACGTCAAACAATAAACGTCCATGCTATGCACAGCCTACTCACAGCTCCTCAGGAAAACCCTGTACCTTAGAAGCATGAGAGACACTGTGTCAGTAACTCTCGTATGCCCTCCATCGATGGCGGACTACCCGAAATCTGGCACAAACACACATTAAGTACACACATAGTAAGGACCTATCAATGGATCCCCTTGATTTTGGTAGGTGGCAGTTCGGTATTACCACCGTCTACCACTTCTTCATGGTTCCGCTGACTCTGGGTCTGGGCCTTGTTGTGACCTACCTGTACATTCGCTACGTTCGTACTAAGAAGGACGAATACAAGCGCATGACGAAGTTCTGGGGCAAGCTGTACCTCATTAACTTCGCAATGGGTGTGGCCACCGGTCTGGTTCAGGAATTCCAGTTCGGCATGGCGTGGAGTGAATACTCCCGCTTCGTCGGCGACGTCTTCGGCGCTCCGCTGGCAATGGAAGGCCTCTTCGCCTTCTTCGTTGAGTCGACCTTCCTGGGTCTGTGGATCTTCGGTTGGGACCGCCTCAAGCCTGCTGTACACGCATTCTCGCTGTTCATGGCAGTCCTCGGCTCCTGGATTTCTGCATTCTTCATTCTGGTTGCAAACTCCTGGATGCAGCACCCCGTTGGTGCAGAAATGATTGACGGTCGTCCCCGTATGACCGACATCGGCGCTGTGCTGCTGAACCCCCTCGCATGGGTGACCTTCACTCACGTCATCACCTCCGCAATCCAGGTTGCTGGTGGCTTCCTGGTTGGTATCGCATGGTACAAGCTGTGGCGCCGCCGCAAGGACGGCATCGACAAGGTCGTTGACGGCAAGGTTGTTGTTGGTGAGTCCGACAAGGGCGCACGCGACAAGGCTGACTTCCAGGTCTGGTTCAAGTCCCTGCGCCTGGGCGCTGTTGTGGGCCTCCTCGCCTTCGCAGGTATCGGCGCGTCCGGTCACATTCAGGCACAGATGATGATCCACGAGCAGCCCATGAAGATGGCTGCTGCAGAAGCTGCGTGCCACGACGGCACCTCCTTCTCCGTTCTGACCGTCGGTGAGCTCGGCGCTCAGAGCTGTGACAAGATCACCCCCATCATCGAGGTTCCCGGCGTGCTGTCCTTCCTGGCGCACGACAACTTCGACACCCCGGTGAAGGGCATCCAGACCCTGCTGCCCGAGTACGAAGCTAAGTTCGGCACCAACCTGCCCAACAACCCGCTCTACGGTGAGCGTGCAGGTCAGAAGATTGACTACCTGCCCTCCCTCGAGGTCTCCTACTGGGGCTTCCGCGGCATGATGGGCCTCGGCGGAATCGTTCTGCCCTTCTACCTCTACGCACTGTGGGTAACCCGTAAGAAGGGCGTGGGCACCGTCCCCGAGTCCAAGCTGCTCAAGAACGTTGCTGTCTGGTCTATCCTGGCTCCCTTCTTTGGCATCGCACTGGGCTGGATCTTCACCGAAATGGGCCGCCAGCCCTTCGTTGTGGCTCCGAACCTTCAGGGTGATCCCTCGATTCACCTGTTCACCGCAGCAGCTATCTCCCCGGGTGTTTCCGGTGAAGAAATCCTCTTCTCCCTGCTCACCCTGGGTCTGCTCTACGGCGTGCTGATGGTGGTTGAGGTTTACCTGCTCATTAAGTACGTCAAGGCCGGTGTTGTGGCAGCAATGCCCGAGCTGGTTCAGTCGCACCACGAGGACGAGTCCAACGACAAGTCCAAGCGCGATGTGCTGGAGTTCGCCTACTAGGCGGGTAAGGATTGATTCACCATGAACTTTGATTTCAATATCTTTGCCGGTCAGCCTGGCCTGCCCACCCTCTGGTTTGTCGCCATTGGCGTCTTCCTCATCATGTACCTGATTCTCGACGGCTTCGACCTGGGCGTCGGTATGCTGATGGGTTCCAAGTTCACTAAGAACGAGAAGGAACGTCGTCTGCTGCTGAACATCATCGGCCCCGTCTGGGACGGTAACGAGGTGTGGATTGTGTCCGGCGGTGCTGCTATCTTCGCAGCATTCCCCATCTGGTACGCAGCCCTCTTCTCGGCTCTGTACATTCCTCTGACCCTCGCGCTGGTCTTCCTGATTCTGCGCGTGGTCGCAATTGAATACCGCGGTAAGAAGAACGACGAGAAGTGGATCCGTAACTGGAACATCGCTCTGTCTGTTTCTTCCTTCTTCATCGCGTTGCTCGTCGGTGCTCTGCTGGGCCTGACCTCCATGGGTCTGCCCATCAACGACAATGGTGACCGCGTCGGCGGCGCCTTCGCTTGGGTCTCCCTGCCGGTTCTGCTCGGCGGTCTGGGCTTCGTGGGCTTCTCCCTGGTTCAGGGTCTTGCCTTCGTCGCTCTGAAGACCGACGGTGACATCCGTGACCGTGCCCGCAACACCCTGGTACGCTGGTCTCCCGTCCTGCTGCTGCCGATCGTTGCATGGGTTCTGGCTCTGGACTTCACCACCGGTAACGGCGTCTCCTGGCTGTGCACCATCCTGGCTGTGGTTGCTGTTCTGATTGCTTGGATCTCCGCAAAGGGTGGCCGTGAGGGTCGCGCTTTCGCTGGTCTGTCCGTGTTCCTCGCATTCGGCGCGCTGGCAATCTTCACCGCAATGTACCCGAACGTTCTGCCCTCCACCCTGGACCCGGCATACTCGCTCACCATTGCGAACGCATCCAGCTCCGAGTACACCCTGGGCGTGATGACCTTCGTGACCTGCCTTGGTCTGCCGGTCGTCTTCGTCTACCAGGCATGGACCTACTGGGTCTTCCGTAAGCGTCTGCACGTGGATCACATCCCCGACGCTCACGACGCTACCGAACTGGCTGAACTGCCGACCAAGTAGCATGTAGCTGATTGAAAATCCCCCGGATTTCTCTTTCGAGAAGTTCGGGGGATTTTTCTATGCCACCCAGAGGACTATTCCCTCAGAGGATATTCTCGCAGAGGATGCAGCTCGCGGCAGGCGAGTGGGCGCGCAAAAATTTTTGCTGCACGCCTCCCGAAATTCGGGCGCGACAGGGAGTAAAAGGTGTAATGTGGTGTACAACTCACTCTCACGATAAGGAGTTTGACGATGAAGTCCCCCAACCGCCGCACCGGAACCGCCCCTCGTACCGGTACGCGCCGCCGCCTGCTCGCCACGGGTGCCCTGCTGGCCATCGGCGTGCTCCCGCTGAGCGCATGCTCGCTCTTTAACCCGCCGCTGGAACGCGACGAAAGCGTCCACGCCATCTTCGACGCGGAACAGGACATCGTGAAGATGCCCCTGGACGATTACCTCTACTACGAGCGCACTCACTACGAATACACGGCCTTTCAGATTGCCATGAAGCAATGCTTCGCCGAACACGGGCAGAACTACACCATCCAGGCTCCCTACTCTGAGGGTGCGCCCCGCGGCGAGATGGGGCGAAAGTACGGTCCCTGGAACGTCGAGTACGCCCAGAAGTACGGTTTTCAGAAGCGAGACCCCAACAACGCAGCCGCCCCCATCTCCTATAACTCGGGGGAGAGCATGAGCCCCGAGGACAAGCTTCGCACCGAATGCTACCCCAAGGCCCGCGAGACCCTGGAGGCCGCGGTTCCCGAAGGCAAGAGGCCCGAGAATGGAGGGCAGTCCACAAACAGTCGTATCTCCACCGAGGCGGGCAATGCCGTTTACGGTAGCAAACTGCACCGCGAGCTCGAAGAGAAGTGGAAGCAGTGCGTCTCTGACCGCGGTCTCACCCCGCGCTCGGCAGGCTCCGTCGCCGAGGAAACCCCGCTGGCTGAGCAGCTGAGCAAGAACGACGGATTCAACAAGCCCGCCTCCGAAGAAGAGATTCGCATCGCCACCATCCAGGCCGAATGTAACCAGCAGGTCGGCATGAGCAAGCAGCTCTACGACCTGGAAGCTCAGTACCAGATGCCGCTCATCCGCAAGTACCAGTCGCAGCTTGAACAGGAGCGCCAAGCCGACCGCGACCGCGACGAGAAGTTCAAGCAGTACGTTATGGAGCACCAGTAAACCGGGACGCTGAAAGACAGCACCACAAAAGACAGCGCAAAAACAGCTCAGAAAGACACCGCCATGACCACTCACTCACAGAACCAAAACAGCGGTCACCGCTTCAGCGAGCGCATCGCCCGACCCCGCGTGCTCCTGCTGCTGGCAATCCTCGCCATCGGCTCGCTCATGCTGTCCTTCTACCTGGGCACCCGCTACGCCGCCACGGGCCCCGACCCGGCCGTGCAGGCGAAAACCGTGATTCCGGTCTGGGCGAAGGTTGAAGAACGAACCGTCAGCGAGGGCCTCGCCATTGCCGGAACCACCAAGGCTGGGGAGACCGCCCCGATTAGCGCGCGCACCAACGGTGAGCCGGTGCTCGTCTACCAGAACCAGAAGCCCGGTAACGTGCTCAAAGCCGGTGACTTCATCGGCATTATTGGCGCCGACCCCGTCTTCGTGCTGGAAGGGCCGCTGCCGCTGTACCGCGACCTCAACCTAGGCGATAACGGCGACGACGTGCTCGCCTTCCAGAAGGCACTGAACTCCGCCGGGTACGCCACCGCTCAGAGCGGCACCGTCACCGAGGACACCCTCGACGCCGTCACGCGCCTGCACCGCGCGCACCTGACCGGCGTGCCCAGCGAAGGGGTCACCAGCATTGCCCGTAACAACTACGCGATTCTGCCCGGCGGAAGCCACACCGTCACCGCAGTTGCGGCAGTCGGCCAGCTCATTAACGACGGCAACCCCATCGCGAGTGTAGAAACCAGCGAACCCTACGTGGAATCCAGCGTTGAGCTCTCCGTTGCCAATAAGCTCAAGGCCGGCGACCGCGTTAGCCTGCGCACTTCTACCGGCAGCGTGGAGGGCACCATCACCAGCATTGGTGAGCTGCAGAACGACCCCTCCAAGGGTGCGGCGAAGAGCGTGCGATTCAGCGCCGACGACCCGAGCAAGCTCACTCCGGGGCAGAGCGCCTCCATCACCAGCAAGGGCAACACCTCAACCACCCTCGCCGTGCCGACTACCGCGGTACGCCAGGACTCCCAGGGCACCTACGTGCTCGTTGAAAAGGGCGGAAGCTCCACCTCGACCAGCAAGGATGCGCCCGCCACCGAACGAGTTAACGTTGAGGTTCTGCGCACCGCCGGCGGATACGCCGCAATCAACGCAAACCTCAGCACGGGACAGAAGGTGCTTGTCTCATGAGCCGCCGTAAGATAACCCCAGACACAAGCCCAGGACGTGCGCCTACAATTGCGCCCAACGTAGCGTCCGCCGCTACACCTGCTGCCGGGCTCGGTACCGCGCCCGCTATCGAAATGCACGGCATTACCCGTGTTTTCGAGGGGAGCGAACGAGCAGTCCTCGACCACCTCGACCTGGTGGTCGAACGCGGCGAATTCCTCGCCATTATTGGTCCGTCGGGCTCCGGTAAATCCACCCTGCTCAACGCCATTGGTCTGCTCGACACTCCCACCAGCGGAACCTACAGCCTCTTCGGCAAAAACACGGAAGGACTCAGCGACAGAGAACGCGACGAAATGCGCCGAGATCACCTCGGCTTCATCTTCCAATCCTCAAACATGCTGCTGGACGAAACCAGCACGACCAACGCCTCCATGGGTCTGCGCGTGCAGGGCGTACCCTACAGCGAGCGCCTGCAACGCACCGAAGAAACCCTAGAATTTCTGGGGTTGAGCGACCGCGCCAGTATCCGCACCCGCTACCTCTCCGGCGGCGAGAAGCAGCGCTGCGCCATTGCTCGTGCCCTCGCCACGCGCCCGCCGCTGATTCTTGCCGACGAGCCCACCGGCAACCTGGACAGCCACAATAGCGCCAAGGTCATTGAGATTTTGCAGCGCATTAACGCGACCGGCTGTACCGTGCTGGTTATTACCCACGACCCGGAGGTTGCCGCCGCCGCCCGCCGTGTGATTCGCATTGAGGATGGGCAGTTGCACGAGCAGAGCCGCGCCGATTCCGCTACGGCACCGGTCGCTGAGGCTGTGCCGGTTGCAGGGGACACCCCGGCAGAAGCCACGGTTGGTGCCCCGGTAGATGCTACCACCAGCCTCGCACCGGGGGAGAAGCCCGCTACGCATCGCCGCGGAAGCTTCCTCACCGACGACAGCATCGAGGCGATTTCCGCGCTCACCTCACGACCGCTACGCACCCTGCTACTGGGTCTGTCCTTCGCGCTGGGCGTGGGTGGACTCATCAGCGCCTCCGGCATGAGCGAATCCGCCAGCTACCAGGTGAACCAGCGCCTGCTCGGATCCGAACAATCCACGCTCTACATCAGCGACAGGGACAATGACCAGAACATGCTCGGAACCTACCGGCAGGGCGAATCCGCGCAGAATGTTGCCGACCGCATTAGCGCGCTGGACTACGTGAAGAACACCGGGTTCGTCAGCAGCGTGGCACCCGCCGACGTGCGAATCACCCGGTTCAGCCCCTACGAGGACGAACCCAAAACGGCGATTGGTCTCAGCTCCACCTCGAAGACCCGGCTCGAGCAAATCGGTGCCCGCATGAACCCCGAAACCCTGCGTGCGCTCGAACAGATGAACTCGACCCTCACCCAGCAGAATGTTGCCGACCGTGAACGCGCCGAGCAGCTCTCCGGCGCTATCGTCTCGGTCTCCGCTGCCCGCGCCCTCGGCATTCTCCCCGAAGATAAGGCGGCAGATAATGCCACAACCGAGCCCCGCCCCGGCGAGCTACCCGCCGTCGACTACGGCATTAAGCTCGGCGGGCTGCCGCAGGTGGCACCCGGTGTGAGCATCTGGGTGGAAGGTCAGCTGATGCCGGTCATCGGCCTCTTCGACCCCGGCAACAGCGGCTACGAATTCAGGAACACGGTCATTGTCTCGCCGGGCACCCTTCAGCGCACCGGACGCGGCCAGGTGACCTACATTGCCGAAACCGAACGAGGCTACGGCAAGGCGGTCGCCAAGGCAATTCCGCTGACGCTCAAGCCCGCTGAACCCAGCCAGATTAACGTGGAAACCCCCTCCGACCTGCAGAGCCTGCGCGCGTCTATCGCCTCGGATCTGGGTCTGTACGTGGGTGTGCTCTCCGGTATTCTGCTGGTGCTTGCCTCCCTCTCGGCGGCAACCGCAATGTACCTGTCCGTGCAATCGCGCACCGCAGAGATTGCGTTGCGCCGCGCCATCGGATCGAGTAAATGGCTGATTGCCCGCATCTTCCTCATGGAGGGCGTCATGCTCGGCGTGCTCGGCGGCTCCATCGGCGCCTGCTCCGGCATGATTGCGACGATTATTCTTTCGCTCGTGCAAGGCTGGCAGGCGGTTCTCTCACCCGGATTCGTGGTGCTCGGCGTGGGCGTTGGCGCCCTTACCGGTCTGGTGTCTTCGGCGTACCCGGCGTGGGTGGCGTCCCGCAAGAGCCCCGCCGACGCGATGCGCGGCTAAAGATAGCGCTGGGTGGGGGGCAACCAAATATCTGAAACCTAACTGGTCAAATAGGTATTAGATAGCCCAGCCCTTAAACTGATAGAAGGTAAAAACAGCAGAAGACTAGGTCAAAGGACAACACGTGAGTCGAACGCACACACCGCGTCATGCTGACAAACATCAGAACACTGAGGCACCAGAGGTGACCGCGGGAAAGCGCAACGACCGCGCTGACCGTCGCCCGCCCCTGGGCCCTGACGCCCGTAAAACCCTCAGCACCTTCGGTGTTATCACCGCTGTGCACACCCTCGCGACGGTACTTTTCAGTGCCGCCTTGGCTGTGATTATTGCCCGTGCGGCACACGCCGGTTTCGCCGCTGTCGCCGCCGAACACGCGCGCCTCAAAGAGACCAGCGCGCCGGATGTGTACCGCGCCTACGTCGAATTCGCTGGCTCCGCGCAGGCACAGCTGGAGGCGCACGGCGGCTGGCTGCTCGGCCTCGGTGGTATCTTCGGTGACGCAGACACCATTACCCCCGGCCTGATTGCGGTCGCCGTGGCTGCCCTGCTCGTCCGCTCGGGTACCGACTACCTGCTGGCTGTGAGCGCGCAGCGTGCCGCCTCCGGAGCGAAGTCTCAGATTCGTTCCGCCCTGCTCAAGCGCGTGCTCGCCACCGGTGGCGCAGACACCCCCGAAGGTACCGGCGCGACCGCTGTGTTGCTGTCCCGCGGCCTGAACGCCCTGGATGACTACTACACGAAGACCCTGACCGCGTTCGTGTCCACCGCGATTGTGCCGTTCATCCTCTGGGTTGTTGTGGCGGCCCTAGACTGGATGAGCGCCATGGTGCTGGCATGCACCTTGCCGCTTATTCCGGTGTTCATGATTCTGATTGGTAAGAACACCCGCGACGAAACCGCAGAAGCTCAGGCTGAACTGCACCGCCTCTCCGACCATATTCTGGAGCTGGTGCGCGGCCTGCCCGTCATTATCGGTCTAGGCCGTGAACGTGCACAGACCCGCTCCATGAACGCCCTCGGTCAGCGTTACCGTGAACGTACCATGCAGACTTTGCGTAGCGCTTTCATGTCTTCGCTTGCGTTGGAGCTCATCACCACCATTTCGGTTGCGCTGATTGCTGTGCTGATTGGTGTGCGCCTGGTCAACGGCACCCTGGGCCTGGACACCGCAATTCTCGTGCTGCTGCTGGCTCCCGAATGCTACCAGCCGCTGCGTGATGTGGGTGCCGCCTACCACCAGTCGGAGGACGGCGTTGCCGCCCTGCGTAGCGCCCAGAAGATTATTGATGCGCCCCTGCCCGCCGCCGCTGCGGACTCGTCTGCACAGGACTCGGCAGCTCAGAAGGCCCAGCCTTCCACCATCGCTGTTGAGGACCTGTCGGTGAGCTACCCGGCGCGTCCTGCCGTGCTGACTAACCTGTCGTTGAACCTGGACCGTCGCGTTGCTACCGCTCAGGGTGTAACTGCCCAGGATGCACGCGGTGCGGTTATCGGCGTGATGGGTGAATCCGGCTGCGGTAAGTCCACCCTGCTGAACGTGTTCTCCGGTGCCGTGCGTGAAGGTCTGGTGCCCACCGGCTCGGAGGAGCCCGTGCACCTGACCGGTAGCGTGACCGGTCTGGGAACCACCCTGGTTATTCCGCAGTCGCCGGTCTTCACCGCGCCGACCGTGCAGACCGAAATGGCGCTCTACGCACTCAGCGCCACCGAGGCGGAGCGTGAGCGTGCAGCCGCTCTGCTCGGCGAAGCGATGGACTCCAAGAAGCTGTCCGTCACCGATGCCGAGTCCGCGCTGCTGGTTGGCCCGCTGGCTCAGCTGGGCATGCAGAAGCTGACCGCCCTTGAACCCGGTGCCCTCAGCGCAGGTCAGGCGCGCCGCCTCGCCGTGGCACGTACCCTGGCTCGTGCCGAGGCTATCTACCGTGCCGGCGGTGAGCAGACCGTGCTGACCGTCCTCGTGGATGAGCCGACCGCGCACCTGGACGCCTACTCGGCATACCTGGTGACCCGCGCCCTGCACCGCCTGGCGGAACTGGGCGCAACCGTGCTGATCGTGACCCACGAGCAGGAGCTCGCCGCCGGCTGCGACACCCTCGTTCGTGCCGTGCAGACCGCCCGGGGCTACACCTGGACCGCCGAGGCGAACACCGCCCGCGTTGCGGTTCCTGCTGAAGCCCCCGCGCACCTGCTCAAGGACCGGGAAGAGTACGAGGCAGAAAGCACCGCCCCGGCGGGCGCCTCCGCTACTGCCGAGGCCGAGGAAACCGAGCCTGCCGGCCTGTTCGCAAGCCTGCGCACCCTGAAGGAACTGACCGGTATTGGTGTTCGCGCCGCAACCGGCCCGGTGATTATGGCTGCGATTACTTCCCTGATGGCGGCTGCACTGACCGCGCTGTCCGGCTGGCTGATTGTTCGCGCCGCAGAGGGCCCGGCAATGATGTACCTGATGGTCGCCATTGTGGGCGTGCGCTTCTTCGGTCTGGGTCGTGCCTGCGCCCGCTACGCTGAGCGTCTGATGACCCACTCGAAGGTTCTTGCCGCCGCAAATATTCTGCGTCTGCGCGCCTGGGTTGGCGCATGGCAGAGCGTGAGTAGCGTGCGTGCCCTGCTGCGTGGTGACGCGCTGCTCGAACGCCTCGTAGGCGGTATTGACGAGCTGCGTGACGGCGTGCCGCGCGTTATTATTCCGCCGGCCGCGCACCTGCTGGTCATGACCGCGGCGCTGATTACGACCGCGTGCATCCTGCCGCAGGCTCTGATCCCGGTCCTGCTTGCCGTGCTGGTCAGCACTTTTGTGGCTCCGTGGATTGTGCTCCGCGCCGATGCCCGTGCGGAGGCGCTGGCTCGCCGCTCCACCGCGCAGATGCTGCGCCTGGGTACCGGCATGCTCTCGGCAGCCGAGGATCTGCGCGCTAACGGTGTGGCAACCACCGCTGAGAAGGCTAACGGCGCCCTGGACGCCGAGAACCTGTCCGCCCTGCAGAAGGGCTCGACCGCTCAGGGTGTGGGACGTGCCCTCGTGACCCTGAGCTGGTTTGGCGCGGCTCTGGCGAGCGCAATGATTGCGTACCCGCTGGCTGTTGACGGCACCGTGCGTGCCCCCGAAGCGGCGATTGTGGTGCTGCTGTGCACCGGTATGCTGGAAAGCTCCCTGGGCCATGTTGAGGCGGTCCGCTCCTGGCCCGCGTTCAGTCGTCTGCTCGCTACGATTGCCCCGAGCGTGCGCGACGTATCCCTGGAGGGTGTTGTCGCCACCTCGACCCTGAAGCGTTCCGTGCCGACCGAGGCTGAGGTGGACACCCACGTTCTGCCGCGTCGTGTTGAGCGTCTGCGTGCCCGCGCGGAGGCTGAGATGGAGGAGCTGCTGGAGGCTGACCGTCAGCGTGCCCAGCGTTTTGCCCGCCCCGAATCTGCTGCTGGCGCTAAGAGCGATACCCCGCGCCCGCCGAAGCCCGGCGAGCCCACCCTGGTCAGCTGCGGTACCCCGCAGGAGCTTGGCGTGAAGGTCACCGACCCCGCCCTGAGTCTGCAGGACGCTGCCGCCCGCTGGCCCGGCATGGATCACCCGGTCTTCACCGACCTGAACATGAACGCCCGCGCGGGCTCCTGGACTGCGGTGACCGGCCCCTCCGGTTCCGGTAAGTCTACGGTGCTTGCGACCGTTCTGGGCTTCTTGCCGCTGGAGTCCGGCCGTGTGCTGGCTTCCGGTGAGGTCCTGGAGGGCGAGCAGCTGCGCGGCTACGCGGCGTGGTGCCCGCAGGCGGCTCACATTTTCGAGTCGACCCTTGAGGGTAACCTGCTGCTGGCTCGTGACCGTTCGGATCGCCCGAGCGAGGAAGAGCTGATTGAGGTTCTGCGCCGTGTGGGTCTGGGTGAGTGGTTTGACGCTCTGCCTCAGGGCCTGCGCACCCCGGTGGGTGCTGGCGGTTCGTTCCTGTCGGGTGGTCAGCGTCAGCGTCTGGCGGTGGCTCGTGCCCTGCTGGTGAACTCGCCGGTGCTACTGCTGGATGAGCCGACCGCGCACCTGGACGCCGAGTCTGCTCGCGCGCTGATGGCTGACTTGGATGCGGCGACCCGCTCCAGCTCCGTGGCTACGGTTCTGGTGTCGCATCGTCCTGAGGATATTGCCCGCTGCGATGAGGTGGTTCGTCTCTAGCAGCTGCTCTCTAGCAGGCGGCGGGGCGCGCCGATGATGCGCCCCGAAAGAACGCTCCTAGAAAAACGCCCCTAGAAAAAATAGTGTGCATGGGAATGCCCCGGTACTTCGTGAAAGTACCGGGGCATTTCTTGTGCGCGAATAGGTTCGGGTGAGGGTGGGGAGGAGAGAGCTAGACCCAGCCGAGTATCTGCGCGCTCAACCGCAGCAGCATGAGGGTCATAACGATAACGAGCACGCGGCGAATGAATCGCTCGCCCAGGTGAATTGCGGTGCGGGCACCAACCCAGCTTCCCGCCATGTTGGCGCATCCCATGGCGATTCCGAGGAGCCAGTGAATTGAGCCCAGCGGAATGAAGTAGAGGAGCGCGCCGAGGTTGGTGGCGGTATTGAGAACCTTGGCGGCTGCGGTTGCGTGGAGCATATCGTAGCCCATGGCTATCTGCAGGGCGACGAGCATCATCGCGCCGGTGCCAGCCCCGAGGATGCCGTCGTAGCCGCCCAGAATCAGACCCAGCGCAAAGCCGCGCACTAGGAACGATGAGGTTGCGAGCGCGCGAGGCTGACCGCGAGGTATGCGCGGTTGTAGCACCGAGAAGACGAGGATAGCGGCTAGAACCACCACAATGGCGGGGCGGAAAATATGTGCCGGCAGGATTGTGGCGCAGTACGCGCCGGCGGCGGAGGCGCAGAACGCCAGGAACGCTACGGGGAGTAGGATTTTCCACGGGATTTTGAGTGAGCGAATATAGGTTGAGGCGCTCGTCAAAGTGCCCATGGAACTGGCAACTTTATTGGTGCTCAGGGCGGCGACGGGTGAGAATCCGGGTGCCATGAGCAGTGCGGGGAGCTGGATCATGCCGCCTCCGCCCACGACAGAGTCGATGCATCCCGCACAGAAGGCAGCGAGCAGGAGCACGATAAATAACTCTGGTGTGACGGACATTAAATCAAGCACGACAAATCCTCTAGGAATAATGCGTCAATAAATGTGTGCTGTGTTACTTAAGGTACACCACATAAAAGCCGGGGGTGAAGACACACACAACGTGTCTTCACCCCCGGCTTTGTAAACAACCTGAGGTCGAAAGGCCGTGAACGGCGCGCCTAGAAGAGCTTTTCACCCTCCGGGCTAACCGCCATCGCAGCAGAAACAGCCGCATAGTTCGGGCCCACAATGCCGATGCTCTGAGTGAGCATCACACCGGAACCGTCACGAGCACCGTACTCGGTCGGCAGGGAACGAGCCACACCACCGGTGGACGCCGCCTTCGCCGGGCCCACGCCCACCCACGCCAGAGCCAGCTGGCTCTCACCGGTGAGGAAACGGTGCGCACGCACACCGCCGGTTGCGCGGCCCTTCTGCGGGTACTCGCTCAGGGCGGTGACCTTGGCGCTCGCCAGGCCGTCCTTGCCGTTGGTGACGGTCACGACCTCCGCCGCGTCACCGGGTGCGGTCACGCCCAGGGCAATCACACGGTCGCCGTCAGCAAGCTTAACGCCTGCGATACCGCCGCCGGTGCGTCCCTGCGGGCGTACCTTGGCGGCGTCGAAGGTCAGCAGCTTCGCGTCGCGAGTGACGAAGGTGAGCACCATATCATCGGTGGGGCAGGGGGCGGCGGCTACGATTTCGTCGCCGTCCTTGAGCTTCATGATGTCCCACTCGGTCTGGTTGAGCGGGTAATCCGGGTTGAGACGCTTAATCACGCCGCCCGCGGTTGCCAGTGCCAGCACCGTGTTCAGCGGTACGAGGGCGACCAGCTTCTCACCCTTGGCGAGCTGAACCAGCTCGGCGGCCTTCACCGCCGACGCCATGGAGGGGGTGCCGCCGTTCTCGTCTAGCACCGCAATGTCCATGACGGACAGGCGCACCATGCGTCCTGCGGAGGTCACGGCACCGATCTCACCGCGCGCGGTGGTCGGCACAATCGAGGTGAACACGTCGTGCTTGAAACGCTTGCCGGGATCCACGAGCGCCTCGCGGATGGGCTTGCCGGGGGTTCGTCCCATCATGCCGGATGCCGAAAGCAGCACCCAGCAGGGATCGTCCGCGATTTCGAGGGCGAGGCCCAGGCTCTTCTTCGCCTTGGACTGCGCGGTGACCGCCTCAATGGCGACCTGCATCTCGTCCTTGGTTTTGAGCTGGGTGCGGCGGTCGGTGCCGTAGCGTTCGGCGACCTCTGCGAGCTCCTCGGAGACCAGTTCGCGCAGTGCCGCATCGGAGCCGAGGATACGCTGCAATTCCGCAATTTCCTGCTGCAGGGTGTCGCGTTCTGCCTCGAGTTCCAGGCGGGAGTACTTGGTGAGCTGGCGCAGGCGCAGCTCCAGGATATGGTTCGCCTGGGTGTCTGTCAGGTCGAAGACGGCCTTCAGCTTTTCGCGTGCCTGAGCGGTCTCGTCAGACTCACGGATAATCTGGATGACCTCGTCAATGTCGAGGATCGCCACGAGCAGGCCCTCCACCAGGTGCAGGCGGTCGGTGCGCTTGCCCAGGCGGAATTCGGTGCGGCGGCGGACCACGTTCAGGCGGTGGTCAATGTACACGCGCATCAGGTCGAGCAGGCCGAGGGTCTGCGGCTGACCGTCCACGAGCGCCACGTTGTTGATACCGAAGGAGTCCTCAAGCGGAGTGTGCTTGTAGAGGGCGGCGAGCACCGCCTCGGGGTTGAAGCCGTTCTTAATCTCGATGACCAGGCGCAGACCGTTGGTGCGGTCGGTCAGGTCGACCACGTCGGAGATGCCGGTGAGCTTCTTGGAGTTGACGCCGTCCTTAATCTTTTCGATGACCTTTTCGGGGCCGACCATGTACGGCAGTTCGGTGACGACAATGCCCTGCTTGCGGGGGCTGACCTGCTCGATGGAGACCTTCGCGCGGGTCTTGAAGGTACCGCGGCCGGTTTCGTAGGCGTCACGGATGCCTCCCAGACCCACGATGGTGCCGCCGGTGGGCAGGTCGGGGCCGGGGATGAACTTCATGATGTCTTTGAGGCTTGCCTCGGGGTGGGCGATGAGGTGGCGGGTACCGGCGATGACCTCCCGCAGGTTGTGCGGCGCCATGTTGGTTGCCATGCCGACCGCGATGCCGGTGGTGCCGTTGACGAGCAGGTTCGGGAACGCTGCGGGCAGCACGGAGGGCTGCATGAACTGGTTGTCGTAGTTCGGTACGAAGTCAACCACGTCTTCTTCGAGGTCTGCGGTGAGTGCCTGCGCGGCGGGTGCCATGCGTGCTTCGGTGTATCGGGCGGCTGCCGGGCCGTCGTCGAGGGAGCCGAAGTTACCGTGACCGTCAACGAGGGGAAGGCGCAGCGCGAAGGGCTGGGCGAGGCGAACCATCGCGTCGTAGATGGCGGCGTCGCCGTGCGGGTGGAGCTTACCCATGACCTCGCCGGTTACGCGGGCGCTCTTGACATGGCCCTTATCGGGGCGCAGACCCATCTGCTGCATCATGTAGAGGATGCGGCGCTGCACGGGCTTGAGGCCGTCGCGGGCGTCGGGGAGGGCGCGCGAATAAATCACCGAGTAGGAGTATTCCAGGAAGCTGGTTTCCATCTCGGCGGATACGTCGATGTCGACGATATTCTCTACCACATCCACCGGGTAGTCGCTGACGGCGGATTTGGATCGGCGAGCCATATATCTCCTCGTGTCGGTGTGTTTTCGCTCCTCTTATTTTAGCGGGTGGTAGCGGATGAGACGGGCTGGTTGGTCGGCGTCATCTGTGGGGTGCGCCAAGGCGGTTGCGGGGCAGTAACCGAAGCATACCGGGGGATTGCACACCGTCATATGAGCCTGTATTAGCGTGGTCAAGTAGCACAGCCCGGCTGGAACCCTCTAAGGTAGAGGGGAGTAATACCTAACCGCCTTCATCGTGTGCGCCGACCGACGTCGCCTCATGAGGGCACCGCACGAAAGAGGTACGATGTACGCCACCACCCCCGAACGCGAGCAACTGGTCGCAGATATTAAGCATGCCGGTTTCTACCCCGACCTCGTGCTGGAAGTGGTGGATGACGCGCTGGCGGGCATGAACCCGGACGCGCACTTCGTACAGCATGAAACCCACTTCTCCCGCGATGATTTTCACCGCCACATCACCGTGATGGTGCTCTGCGGTGAGCACGTCATCTTTGCGCACCTGGACGACCAGCACCTTGAAGGTGACGCGCAGGGCACCGTGGCGCATGTGAGCGTGGAGGCGGTGCACCTGAGCGCCCTGAACGCGGTCACCATCAGCTACGGTTTCAGCCAGCCGCAGGCGTACAACGCCGGTAGCACCGCCCCGACTGAGATTTCCTTCCAGATTGCTTGGACCGGTTCGCTGCACATGGAGCTGGCTCCTGCTGGCTGCCAGGATCCGCAGTGCAACGCCGACCACGGCTTCACCGGCGATGCGCGCCGCGAGGACATTGCGGTGCGTGTTTCTGCGACCGCTGACGGTCCTGAGTCGGTTCAGCGTGCGCAGCATTTTGCGCGTGCTCTGCACCGTGCCCGCATGTACGCAACCCGCCGATAAAAACCAGCGCCCCAACGGCGCTCGCTACACCCCTAAGACACCCGAGAGGAACTTATGACGGCCCCGTCCCGCACCGAACAGCCCACTCTGCACGATGTTCTGGGCGCGCCGTTGCCTCCCGCGCCCGCCTACGGCAGCAATAGCATCGCCGATGTGCTGGAGTCCGCCTCCTCTCTGGTGGCTCAGCGAAGCCTGGCGCGCCCCGCGCACGCCCTGGACTCCGACCCGGCATTCAACTCCGTAGCCGACCCGCTGAACCTTGCCGGTCGCCTCACGGAGCAGGATATTGACCCGGCGTCTTTCCGTCACGCCTGCGTGGTCATGGTGGACGGTCTGGGCGAGCAGCTCATCAACAGCTACGGCGGCTACGCGCCCTCTCTGCGTAAGACCCTGAATCTGGGCCCGCTGGACGCCGCATTCCCCACCACGACCGCCGCCTCCCTGACCTCGCTGGGTACCGGTACGGCACCGGGCGCGCACGGCATCGCCGGTTACGAGGTGCGCAACCCGGCAGGTAACGGGGGAGCGGGCTCGGTCATGAACCACCTGTCCGGTTGGGACCAGTCGGTGGATCCGCACGCCTGGCAACCGCTGCCGACCGTGCTGGAACGCCACCATACGAACCGCCGCGTGCTCACCATTTCGCTGGGTAAGTACCGCGGTACCGGCCTGACGGAGGCGGCGTTGCGCGGCGGCGACTTCGTGGACGCCGTCGGCTATAACGCCCGCGTCACTTACGCCCTGGAGGCGCTCTCCAGCCGCACCCCGACCACCGTGTACCTGTACTGGGGCGAGATTGACGCGGCGGGCCACCGCTACGGCGTGGGTAGCGACGAATGGCTGCAGCAGCTGGAGGAACTGAACTCGGCGCTGAAGCGTCTGGCGGAGCGCGCCCCGGCGTGGGCGGCACTCTTCGTGACCGCCGATCACGGCATGGTGAACGTGCCCGAGCACCAGCGCATCGACTACTCTGGCGTGGAGGAGCTGACCCGCAACATCGCAATGACCGCCGGTGAACCGCGCGCCGTGCACCTGTACCTCGAAGACACCTCGGAGGCGGCACGCACCGCCACCGCCCAGCGTTGGGCGCAGTACTGGGGCGAGCGCGCCTGGGTGATTGATTCTCGCGAACTGATACGCGCCGGCTACTTCGGCCCGGTCATCACGGATGCGGCGCGCGGCCGCATCGGCGATTTGATGGTGTGCGCTCGCGACGACTGGGCGCTGTACGATATGCGCCACTATCAGGAGCGTGCCCTGCACATGGTTGGTCAGCACGGTTCGCTGACGGACGCTGAGCGTCTGGTGCCGTTGCGCATGCTCAAGACTTTCTAAAGTACTAGTCTTCTAAAGCATCAGAGAGCATAGAAAACCGCTGGTTATTCGGGTGAATAACCAGCGGTTTTCGTATGTCTAGATGCCCTTGCCTAAAGCCCCTGCTTAGAAGCTTTTATCGGGCGGCGCGGGCGGTCGCTTACTTGCGGCTACCGAAGATGATGTCATCCCAAGCCGGAACGCTCACGCGCTGCTTCTTCGAGGAGGAAGGCTTGGGCTTCTCCTCAGAGGCGGGCTCAGCTGCGGGTGCGGGCTCAGCCTGTGCCTCAGTAGCCGGCGCCTCAGCAGCCTCAGCGGCGGGTGCGTCCTCGATGGGTGCCGGCAGGGTGAAGGACTCGACCGGAACGGAGTCAACGGGTGCTTCCGAATCCACAGCCAGCGGATCGGTGGTTTCTGCAGTGGGCTCGGGTGCAGCCGGGGCAGCAGGAGCTACCGGGGCAGCGGGCGCAGCCGGTGCTACAGGCTCAGCGGGCTGAGCGGACTCGCGGTGCACGAACACCTCGGGCTCCTCAACCTGCGCCGGGCGCACCGAGCGGGCGCGCTCCAAAAGCTCCTTGAGCTTACGCTCATCAGCGCTCTCAGAGGAAGTAAGGGGTGCCGGTGCGGGCTCGGGTGCCTTCGGCAGGCGGGCGGGAGGAACCTCCACGGGAGCCTTCTTCGCGGCGGCGGCAACAGCGTCCTCACTATTGCCCATCAGGAAGTACGCCGCCTCATTCGAAGCGTACAGGCCCTGGTTTGCCGGGTTGTACACCCAACGTGCGGGGAAGACGACCTGCGCGGGCAGGTTCTGACGCACCGAATCCTTCAGCGCAATATCAACCTCAACGCGCCACTGGCCGTTCTCCTGCTGGCGGGTGGTCCAGTCCTGGGTTGCGTCCTCAAAACCGTAACGCTCAGAGACTTCCTCAATGCGGGCGCTCAGGGTCACCGGGATCTGTGCGGTACCCGAAGCGGAGCTGCGGCGACCAATCTTCACGCTCTGAGCGGCACGAATAATGTGGGCACGCTCAGCAACGATCGGCCACTCGTAGCGGCGCACGCGCTCCGGCTCCCAACCGGACTCTTCAGCGATTTCCTCAACGGAGGCACCCTGACGGAAACGGGTCTGAATATCGCGCGGACCGTAGGTGCCCTTAGCGCCCAGACCGCGGGCGGGCTGAATACGGCGAGCCTTGGTGATGCTCGTGCGCAGGTTCGCGTCAATCGGCAGCAAGAAGCGGGTGCCGTCAGCAGACTCAAGCACCAGATTTTCGCCGTCATCGTGAACGCCAATCAGACGCAGTTCAAGCATGAGAACCTCCATAGGTGAACCGGACGCGTTCGTGAATGTGTTGCACGGAACGCAAACTACCTACCAGGGTACCGTGAAAGCGCGGTAAATCAGTAGCGGAGGCGGGATTTTCGCCAAAAAAACATGTACTTTTCACACCGAAAAAGCTAGAATGTGACGCCTAAACAGTCCAAAGCCTACCCAGGATTAGACAAATAGGGTGCCAATGGTGAACAATACCTGGCATGCCGTCAGGGTTAATTACACACCAGCGGCACCTAGAGCACTCAATAAACCAGCGTGGCCTAGTCCAACACACAGCCACAGAACCAACGGAGCGTGAAAGTTTGGCAACTGATTACGATGCACCTCGCAAGCAGGACGAAGAGCAGAACGAAGAGTCCTACGAGGAGCTGAACGCCCGCCGTTCCGAGATGCAGTCCGGTGCGGTGGACGAAGACGAAAACAGCGCAGCAGAAAGCTTCGAGCTGCCCGGTGCTGACCTCTCCAACGAGGAGCTGAACGTTGTTGTTCTGCCCGCTCAGGACGACGAGTTCACCTGTGCATCCTGCTTCCTGGTGCGCCACCGCTCGCAGATTGCACGCGAAGAGGGCGGCCTGTCCTACTGCATCGAGTGCGAGGGCTAAAACTTTAGGGAAGGGCTAACACCCACCCGACATACACCTCATGACGGGGCGAGTGCCGAGTGCACCCGCCCCGTTGAGTATGTGAAAGCCGCGCACGTAAGAACAGCGCCGCGTCGCACCCAACACGGCACGCCGCCGCACGTGCTGAACGCGAACACGCAACGAAAACACCTCGTAGTAGAGCCTCAACACAGCGCGAGGTGATGGCACAGACACCCGCGAAAGGTTAGAGTATTGACCATGATGACCCCCGTAAACGTCCACATTAAGCTGCTCGATCCCGAGCTGCCCGCACCCGCCTACGCAAAGCCCGGTGACGCCGGCGCTGACCTGCGCTCCCGCATCGACTTCGAACTGGAGCCGGGCGAACGCGCCCTCGTCCCCACCGGCGTGGCAATTGCCCTGCCCGAAGGTTACGTTGGTCTGGTGCACCCGCGCTCCGGCCTAGCGACCAAGAACGGTATCACCATTGTGAACGCACCCGGCACCGTTGATTCCGGCTACCGCGGCGAGCTGATGGTCACCTTGCTCAACACTGACAAGACCAAGTCCTTCCACGTTCAGCGCGGCGACCGTATCGCCCAGCTGATCATTCAGAAGTACGAGCACGCAACCTTTACCGTGGTGGACGAACTGGAACAGACCGAACGCGGCTCCAGCGGCTTCGGCTCCAGCGGCATCCACTAGTCTGCTCTCACCGCGAAAACCGCACGAGAGAAGAGAAGAAACCCCCGCACCCTGCGTGCGGTGAAAGTAGGAATACCATGTTCGGATTTGGTAAGAAGAAGCACGCCGAGGAGGCTGAAAAGGCCGCCATCGACAAGGCTGTCGCCGAAGAGATTGAGGAGACCAACGTCGAGGTTGAGGAGCTGAAGGAAGAGGAGAACTCTCCCGAGGTCATCAAGTACGACCGCGTCAACGGCCCGCACGATATTGAAGAAGTCACCGCCGAAGACCTCGAAGACTACGTCGACCTGGGTGCGCTGCGCATCAAGCTGCTCGACGGCATGAACCTGCGCCTCGAAACTGACGACGCAACCGGCGCGGTGATCGCCGCAACCATCACCCGCGACGGCGCAACCCTGCAGGTGCAGGCATTCGCCGCACCGCGCACCACCGGCATCTGGGACGACATCCGTCACGACCTGACCGAGTCCGTCAAATCCCAGGGCGGCATCGTCGAAATCTACGCCGGCGTATTCGGCGCCGAGATGCTGACCCGCCTGCCCGCCGTCACCCCGGACGGTCAGCCCGGTGAGCGTATCGCCCGCTTCGTGGGTGTGGACGGCCCCCGCTGGTTCCTGCGCGGCGTCATCTCCGGCGCGGCTGTGCTCGGTGACGATAAGGCTGCCGCCTCCGTGGAGGAAGTCTTCCGCACTGTCGTGGTGGACCGTGGCGACGACCCGCGCCCGCCGCGCGAGCTGCTGCCCATGACTCTGCCTGCCGACCTGGTTGTGGCTGAGGAAGAGCCCGCCGTGGAGGAAGAAACCGAGAACGAGCACAGCAAGCTGCGCCCGATGCCTCGCCGCGGCCCTGAGATTACCGAGATTGGCTAATGCCTGAGTTCTCGAACTACCCGAGTGCGCTCGCGGTTCCTGAGGAGCAGATTCTTGCTCCCGGGTACCCCGAGCGCTTTCGCGTACGCCTTGCCGGACGCGTGGAGCAGGTATGGCTGCCTGCGCTGCAGGATAAGCCGATGTACCGTGCCGAGCTGGTGGTGGCTAAGTCGAAGCCCCTGCAGTGGTCGAGCCCGCTGGCGCTGATTGGTATGCCGATTGTGGAGCCGCCCGGTGAGGATTTCGAGGAGGAATCCGAGGACCCCGAGAAGCAGCACCATTTGAACACGGCGTCTTTGGCGACCGTGGCGGTGCAGGAGCCTCACGAGGTGTCTTTCCCGCCGTATGCGCCGTTCAACCCGGGGGATAGGGTGCTGCTGAAGTGGCAGGGGCAGCGGATGGTGCCCGGCGTGCTTGCCGGTGCGCTGTTGCGCTGTTCCGGGGTGGTGTCTGTGAGGGCACATCAGCCGGTGATTTATAACCCGCGCTATGAGATCGTGCCGCAATTCTTTGCTGAGAAGGGAAACTATGAGCGCTGAGCAGTCTTCGACCCAGCCCGATCCGAACGCTAACCCCGCATCTAGCCCGGCTGCTGACCCGGCGCGGGAGGAAAATCAGCTGGCGCAGAGTCTGAGCGCCTCCATGGGTGCGAATATGCGCCGCACCGCCAACGGCGATGTGGATATTCTGCACGCTATTGGCGGCTGGCGCGGCCTGGTGGAATCCTCCCTGCCCGCTGTGGCGTTCCTGGTGTTGTTCACCGTGACGAAGGAATTGAATCTGTCCCTGATTGCGGCGTTGGCTGCGGCGGGCGTGTTCACGCTGATTCGTCTGGTGCAGGGCTCTAAGCTGGTGAGTGCGCTGACCGGTCTGGTGGGCGTGGCGATTTGTGCGTTTGCCGCGTACCGTACCGGTAATGCGAGCGACTACTTTGTGGTTGGTTTCTGGACGAACGGCGTGTACATCCTGGCGTATCTGCTGTCGATGCTGGTGCGTTGGCCGCTGATGGGTCTGATTTTCGCGGTGATTCGCGGTGAGGCGCTGAGCTGGCGCCAGAACCCAGTACGCCTGCGCCAGTACATGCTGGCGACCTGGATTATTACCGTGCTGATGATGCTACGTCTTGCCGTGCAGGTGCCCCTGTACTTCGCGAACAATGTGGAGGCGCTGGGCGCGACCCGCCTGATTATGGGTCTGCCGCTGTACGCTTTGGGCGTGTGGCTGGCGTGGCGTGTGTCGGCTCCCGAGGAGGCACCGGTGAGCGAGGACCCCGAGGCGCTGGATGCTGAAGAAACTGAGGTAACTGAGGTGCCCGGAGAGTCTGAAAGCTCCAAGAACCGCTAAATCACAGCCCGCAACTTCGTGAAATAGCTTCATAAAAGTATGCGAATGCCCCGGTACCCGTATGGGTGACCGGGGCTTTCGCCTCCTCAAAACTTATGTATAAACGCTATGCAAAAGCTTGCGCATAAACGCTTAGGCGAACAGTGCGCGGATCTGGTCCTCACCGGCAATGGTCGTGATGAAGAACAGCTCGTCGCCGCCCTCAATCGCCACATCGGCACTGGGCGGGATTGGCGCGCCGTCACGCAGGATTGCGGTGAGCACCGTATCGGCGGGCCACTGCACGTGGTCCACGCGGTAACCGATGACGGGGTGGTCATCCGGCACGGTGTACTCGGCGAGGGTTGCGCCGCCAGCCTGCAGCGTCAGCAGGCGCACCACGTCGCCGACTTCCACAGCTTCCTCGACGAGGGCGGTCATCAGACGCGGGGTAGACACGGCAACGTCCACACCCCAGGAGTCGTCAAAGAGCCACTCATTACGCGGGTTGTTCACGCGCGCCACGGTACGCGGCACACCAAACTCGCTACGCACCAGCAGGGAGACCATCAGGTTTGCCTTATCGTCACCGGTTGCGGCAACGACCACGTCCGCCTTGTTCGGGTGCACCTGGCGCAGTACGGACAGTTCGCAGGCGTCACCAATATGCCAGCGCACGCCGGGCAGATCGGCGCGTTTCTTGACTTCGGGCTTGGAGTCGATGATGGTCACGTCGTGGCCGTTCATCATGAGTTCTTTAGCGATGGAGGCACCCACGGAACCGGCACCAACAATGAGGACCTTCACTTACTTCTCACCTTTCGAGGAGTCACGATGGCGGCCGATGAGTTCGAGAGGATCAGGCAGATCCGGGGGAGTGTCACCGAGGTGGAACTCATGCTCGGCAACGGGTACGTCGTTGTGCTTCTGTTCAGCGGGTTTCTTCGGGGCGTGGGGGTGCTTGCGGTGGCCCGAGGCGGGGGCGTAGTTCGCCTCCACTTCTTCGTCTTCAACGCGCGGCGGGCGGGAGAGAATACGGGTTACGTCCGCAACGTCGTCGGTGCGCATCATGACGTGCACACTATCGCCCTGCTGGTAGGCGCTGTCCGGGCGGGGGAGCATGCCCTCACCAAAGCGGGTGATGTAGGCGATGCGCACCCCGGCGGCACGTTCAATACTGGTCAGGGCGTGACCCGCCCAACCGTCATCGAGCGGAATCTCGGTGAGCATGAGGCGGCCCGAGGGTTCACGAAAATCACCCTTGAGCGCCTGCTCGGGCAGCAGACGGCGCAGCACCTGGTCGGTGGACCAACGCACCGACGCCACCGTAGGAATACCCATGCGCTGGAAGAACTCGGCGCGGTTCGGGTCGTACACACGCGCCACAACGTTCTTCACCTTGAACATTTCGCGTGCCACGCGGGCGGCAATAATATTCGAGTTATCGCCCGAAGAGACCGCGGCAAAAGCGTACGCCTCGGTAATACCGGCACGCTTGAGGGTGTCCTCATCAAAGCCGACACCGGTCACCAGACGGCCCTCAAAGCCCTTACGCAACGGCTGGAAAGCACGTTCGTCCTGGTCAATGACGGCGACTGTATGCCCCGAAGCTTCCAGAGTGCGCGCCAGCATGACGCCCACGCGTCCGGCACCCATAATGACGAAGTGAGGCATACATCCCTCCGAGTGTTGATGTTTTACGGTGATAAGGCGTTACCGCCTACCTCTACCAGTGTAATGGGCGGGTGAGCCTCCACGCCGAGGCTCCGTGATATTCCGCTCGCAATGCCCACTATTCGGCTGAATAAAATTGAGCTTTGAAGCCGCGACCGATAGCCTTAACAGCGTGAGGAATCGTTGGGATAAAATGCGCATCGCCCTGATCGGTCAGCCGGTCAGCACGCGAAATCTTTCGGCAGTCGCGCTGCCGAAGCGCTACGCCCTGCCTCTTTTCGGTGCCGACGGCATCTCTTCGGTCGCCTACGCAGCCGACCAGATGATCCTGACCCTTGCCGCTGCGGGTGCCTCTGCGCTCGCTTTTTCACCCTGGATTGGTTTGGGTGTGGCGATGGTCGGTCTGCTGGTGATTGGCACGTACCGGTACAACATCAACCAGATTGCTTCCGAGGGTGATATTCAGCTGGTGCACCGCAAACTGGGTGCGTTGCCCTCGATCGTGATGGGTGCATCCTCGCTGATGGACTATATGCTCACGGTGGCGGTGTCTATGTCTTCGGCGTCCTCATTTTTGGTGGCGCTGTACCCGCAGATTCAGGATTGGCGCACCCTCATTGCGGTGCTGCTCATTGTTGCCCTGACGCTGTTTGCGTTGCGTGGCGTGCAGTTGCTGGGAAAAATCGCATACTGGCCGCTGTATGTTTTCTTGGCGCTGTTGGGGCTCACCCTCATTGTGGGTTGGGTTCGTGCCGCCACGGGTACGCTGCCGCTGGCTGAATCGGCGACCTACGTGATTGCCCCTGAGCTGGAGACCCATTCGCTGGAGGGCCTGGCGCTGGTGCTACTTCTGGCGCGTTCGTTCTCTGCCGGCCTGGTGGCGTTCTCGGGTGTTTCCACGATCTCTAATTCGGTGAAGTATTTCCGCCGCCCGAAGAAATATAACGCGGCGGTCACCATGATGCTGATGGGCCTGATCACCTCGGTCCTGCTGGTGAGCCTGCTCGGTTTTGCGGCGGCAACCCGCGTGCACATGGTGCACGATACGACCCGTTTCTTGTTCATTGACGGGCACACACCGGGGGAGTACTTCCACCAGAAGCCGGCGCTGTACCAGGTGGCTTTGGCGATTTATCAGGGTGCGCCGTTCTTCGCGCAGCTGCTGGTTTTTGCGACGGTGGGCGTGCTGATTATTGCCTCGCTGACGGCGTTTACGGGCTTCCCGGTGATTGCCTCGTCGCTTGCTGATTACCAGTACCTGCCGGTATTCTTCCGCAGCGTGGATTCACGCGGCCTGTACGCGAACGGTGTGCTGGCGCTGTCGGCATTCTCAATTTTCCTCACCTGCATTTTCGGCTCGGACGTGTACTCGCTGATTCAGCTGTACATTGTGGGCATGTGCCTGTCCATGATGCTGGTGCAGCTGGCGGTGGTGCGTTACCGTATGCGCCTGCTACGTATTACTCTGGCGCAGATGCCGCGCCGCGCCCTGCTACGAGATATTGCGGTCTCTACGGTAGGTGTGGTCGTGACCACCGCGGTGTTGGTCACCATCGTGGTGACGAAGTTCGCCGCCGGCGCGTGGCTCTCCCTTGGAATGATTGCCCTGATGGTTGGAGGTATGGTTGTGACTCGCCGCCACTACGATGCGGTGGATGCCGCCCTGGACATCCCCCTGAACGCCGAATCCGTCGCGGATGTGGCGGCCCTACCTTCGCGTGTGCACGCCATCGTGTACGTGGAGCGTGTGCGCCGCCCGGCGGTTCGTGCCCTCTCGTATGCGCGTGCCGGCCGCCCCTCCACGATTGAGGCGCTGACGGTCAACAACGACCGCGCCGCCCTGGACGTTGTGAAGAAACGCTGGTACGCCCTGGGTATTCCGGTGCCGCTGTCGGTGATTGATTCGCCGTACCGTGACACGGTGGAGGCTGTCGTCTCGTATATTCGCCGCCGCCGCAAGAAGTCGCCGCGCGATATTTTGGTGGTGTACCTGCCGGAGTTTGTGGTGGAGCATTGGTGGCAGCGTATTCTGCACCGCCGCACGGTGCGCCGCCTCAAGCAGGCGCTTCTGCACGAGCCGGGCGTCATGACCGCGACCGTGCCCTGGGCGATGCACGAGGACGAAGTGTATGATGAGATTTTTGATCAGCGTTTACAAAGCGAAGAATCAACGGTAGAAGCAGAAGGCCCAACGGAAGCTGTCGCCCCGAAGATTACTCGTTCAGCCGGTGGAGGCCGCGAGCTGATTCAGAGTAACCGCCACGCGGTGTACCGCGGTCGCCTGCACGAGGCGGACGCTGTGGCGCGCGAGAAGAAACGCCAGCCGTAATAATCGCCCAGCGCCCAGCATGATTGCCCAACGCCCAGAAATATTTGCCTGGTGCCCAGTATGATTGCCCAGTGCCGAGCCCGGTCAATTACCCCGTAACTTTGCTTTGAGCACCCCGCATAGCGCCTGGACTTTGCCCTTTGCAACCTATTTGGTGCCCCCTGCGGGGCGTCGGAATCGGAGCAAAAGCACAATCCGGTGTAAAATAGTTCACATTAAGTGATTCTTTAGGAGACAATGCTGTGACTCACCCTGCTACCACGCCTGCCGCCTCCAACAACGTAGACGGATACAGCGTCGGGCAGACCCTCACCGTCACCTGTGAGGCTCCCGCGCACGGCGGCGCCTTCGTAGCGCGCACCGAACAGGGCGTCATCTTTGTGCGTCACGGCATCGTCGGCGAACAGGCTGAAGTGCGCATCACCGCGATTGGCCCCAAGCGCCGCTTCTACTTCGCGGACGTTATCTCCGTACCCGTACCCTCCCTGGCACGCCGCCCCCACCCCTGGATCCAGGCGGATGCGCTCGCCACCGAAGAGGAACGCGCCGCCGCCACCGGCGTACCCGAACTGCTCGGCGGCATGGAGTACGGCCACATCAACCTGGATGAGCAGCGACGCTACAAGACTGATATCGTCCGCACCCAAATCAACCGACTGGGCGGTCTGCCCCTCGAATCGCCCCTGCTGACCAACCTCATGGTTGAAGAGCTGCCCCTGCGCGATAACAACGAGGGCCTGTCCTGGCGTACCCGCGTGCGCTACACCGTGACCAAGGTCCGCGCGCACGATAGCGAAGAGAAGAACGGCGAGCAGAACAGCGGCAAGAAGAACCCCGCCGTCACCTGGCGCGTCGGCATGCACCCGTACCGCGCCTCCCAACCCGTACCTGTCATCGACTTTCCCCTCGCTGCCCCCGAACTGCGCAACCTGCAGCTTGAACAGCTGAACCTGCGCGGCGTGCGCGAAGTCGAGGCGACCGTCTCCTCCCGCGGCAGGGTCCTGCTGCAGTTCATCGTCGACCCCCGCTTCTCCATCGAAGAGGTCGCCAAAGACATCGAACAGCAGGCATCCGACGCCTGGGGACTGCTCGCCAAGCGCAAGATTTCACTGTTCTTCACCCCGCAGTCCACCTCCAACGGCAAGCCCAAGCGCCGCCGCCCCGGCTCCTCCCACAGCCCCTACCGCCGCGTACCCGAAGGCGACCAGCTGCTCGGCGCGGGCCTGCGTTCCGTCACCGAAGAAGTCACCTTCGGCTCCCGCCGCTTCAGCTACCAGGTGTCCGCCGGCGGCTTCTGGCAGATTCACCGCGCCGCCCCCTCCACCATGGTCGGTACCATGCTCACCATGCTCCGCCCGCAGGAAGGCGAATGCGCCCTCGACCTGTACGCTGGCGCGGGCCTATTCACCGCCGCGCTCGCGGATGCAGTGGGTGCTACGGGTACCGTGGTCAGCATTGAGGGTTCCCCGGTGACCCATAAGGATGCCCGTTCGAACTTCGCGCCGGATGGTTGCTCCCGCACCGAGAACTCGGCGGACACCCGTATTGAGGTGATTCGCGGTGACGTGGCGCGCCACCTGGTGGATCTGAAGACCGCCCTTGAGTTTGGTGAAATCCCCGCTATTGATGCGGTGGTCCTTGACCCGTCCCGTGAGGGCGCGAACCGAACCACCCTGGAACGCCTGGATGCGCTGGACCCCAAGCGTATTCTGTATGTGGCGTGCGACCCGGCATCCCTGGGCCGTGACACCGGTATTTTGCGTGAGCTGGGTTGGGACATGGTGCAGCTTCGGGCGTTCGATATGTACCCGAATACGCATCACGTGGAGTCTGTGGCGCTGTTTGAGCGTGCCCCGGCGAAGCCTCGTCCGCGCCGCCGCCGCACCAAGTAGCGCGCAGCTAGTAGCTGTAACAAAGAAGCAAATAATCGCAGTGTTGGGCGGGTTGGGCTGTTCACCAGCCTGCCCACTAGGGGTTATTTCAGGCCGTTTTCGCTCAACCCGGTGCGTCTTGCTCTGCGGGCGCATAAATCTGCTTTTTGGCACCTTAAACGGTAGAATCATTGAAGAACCAACGCACGGAATGAGCCGTGCCCCGACCTTGAGGAGTGTGGGTGTATGTCCGCTGAAAACGCATTGCCGCAGGAGGAGACCCCGAATAGCGCCGCCGGTGGCGCACCCACCGCCGACTACAGCATTGGTAATGGTGCCACTGCCAAGTTGCTCCCGGGTATTCAGTCCCCGGCGGACCTGCAGAACCTCAGCTACGAGCAGCTGGAGGAGCTCTCTAAGGAAATTCGCCAGTTCATCGTGACGAATGTGTCGGCGACCGGCGGTCACCTGGGTCCGAACCTGGGCGTTGTGGAGCTGACCCTCGGCATTCACCGTGTCTTCGAATCTCCCAAGGACAACATTCTTTTCGACACCGGCCACCAGTCCTATGTGCATAAGCTGGTGACTGGTCGTCACGCGTTTAAGACTCTGCGTCAGAAGGGTGGCCTGTCGGGTTACCCGGATCGTGGCGAGTCTGAGCACGACATTATTGCGTCTTCGCACGCCTCCAGCTCAATTTCGTGGGCTGACGGTATTTCTCGCGCGCACAAGCTCAACGGTGAAGATGACCGCTACACCGTGGTCCTCATTGGTGACGGCGCGCTGACCGGCGGCATGGCGTGGGAGGCTGTGAACAATATTGCTGCCGACCGCACCCGCAAGGTCGTGATTGTGGTCAACGATAACGGCCGCTCCTACGCGCCGACCATTGGCGGTTTCGCGAACCAGCTCTCTGAGCTGAAGCACGGTGTGCAGCAGCAGGTGGATCGCGTGCGCCTCGATCACCGCTACGACAGCGCTCTGGATGCAGTGCGCATCGGTCTGCAGCGTGGCGGCCCCGTCGGTCAGATGGTGTACCGCGGCCTGCACGGCATGAAGGCGGGCATTAAGGACGTCGTCGTACCCAAGGGTATTTTTGAAGACCTGGGTATGAAGTACGTGGGCCCCATTGACGGCCACGACCAGCAGGCTGTGGAGAACGCACTGACCGCGGCGAAGAACTACGCCGGCCCGGTGATTGTGCACGCCATTACCGAGAAGGGCCACGGCTACGCGCCCGCCCGCGCGAATGAGGACGACCAGTTCCACGCGGTGGGCCAGATTGACCCGCTGACCGGTGAGGATGTTTCGACCAGCACCTCCGAGTCGTGGACCGGTGTCTTTGGTCGCGAAATCGCAGATATTGCGGATGAGCAGGAGAACGTCGTCGGTATTACCGGCGCGATGCTGATTCCCGTGGGTCTGCGCGAATTCCAGAAGCGCCACCCCGAGCGCGTTATTGACGTGGGTATCGCTGAGCAGCACGCTGTGGCGATGAGTGCCGGCCTGGCGTACGGCGGCATGCACCCGGTGGTTGCCCTCTACGCTACCTTCCTGAACCGCGGCTTTGACCAGCTGCTCATGGATGTTGCCCTGCATAAGGCGGGCGTGACCGTGGTGCTGGACCGCTCCGGTATTACCGGCCCGGACGGTGCAAGCCACCACGGCATGTGGGATTTGGCGATGCTGCAGTTCATTCCGGGTCTGCACCTGGCGGCTCCGCGTGATGGTGCGACCCTGCGCGAAGAACTGCGTGAGGCTGTAGCTATCAACGACGCACCGACCGTGATTCGCTACCCGAAGGGCTCCGTGGGCGAGGACATTCCCGCCCTGGAGCGCCGCAGCGACGGTGTGGATGTGCTGGCACGCACCGGTGAACCCCACCCGGAAACCGGTCAGCGTGACGTGCTGTTCGTTGCTGTGGGCGCTATGGCTCGCGTGGCTCTGGAAGCGTCCAAGGTGCTTGCCGCCGAGGGTATCCAATCCACCGTGGTTGACCCGCGCTGGGTGATGCCGGTGCCGTCTTCAGTCATTGAGCTGGCTCGCGATCACCGCATCGTGGTGACCATTGAGGACGGCGTGCGTTCCGGCGGTGTGGGTTCGCGCATCCGCCAGGAAATGCGTGCGGCTGGCGTGGATACCGCGCTGAGCGAGCTGGGTCTTCCGGCGGAGTTCATTCCGCACGCTTCCCGCGAGCAGATTCTGGAAGAGGTCGGTCTGACCGCGGAAACCATTATCGCGGACCTGCGTGCGCAGCTGGCTGGCGATAAGGTGCCGTTCGCTCGTGAAGAGGGCCAGAAGCCGCGCCACACCCGCTAAACGGTCGTACCTGAGATGTGCTGCCTAAGCTTCTCTCAGTAGCGCGCCGCAATAGTAGGCATCAGTAGCGGGCACCATAAGACAGCACAAAGCCCCGCCCATCGATTGTGATGGGTGGGGCTTTCTTACACGTATTCTGAACTGCCGGTTTAGGAGTTGCCGGTGCCGCTAACGAAAAGCTTGCCGCCCTTCTCCTGCACCGGGTAGCTGGCAAGGGGTGACTCCGCGGGGCCGTGCACGACCGAGCCGTCAGCTACAGCGAACTCGGAGCCGTGGCAGGGGCACACGATGCGGTTGGAATCCTGCACCTGCACCTGGCAGCCCTGGTGGGTGCAGACGGTGCTGAACGCCTTGTACTCACCCGCGGACGGCTGGGAGACGATCACGGTCGTGGAGCCGTGGGTCAGTCGTGCCGCTTTGCCCACGCCCACTGCGGAGGCGGAACCTACCTCAACGGTGCCTTCGGGCGCGGTAACGTTGGAGTCACCTTCAGCGCAGGAGGCGAGCAACGCACCGGATGTGACGGCGCCGGTGATGAGGGTTGCGCGGCGGGAGAAGACGCGCGCAGAAGAATCAGTTTCTGTGGTATCGACTGCGGTGTCGACGGTTGCAGATTCAGTAGCAGGGGAGGCGCATGCCTTCTGAGAGCGGCAGCATCCGTTGGGTGCGGGCATGGTGGTTCCTTTCGTGTACTCTCTCCACCCTATGCCGGTTTGGGACAAAAATCGAATGAGAGCAGGCTAAGCTTGGTTCACGTTTGCACCGGAGACAAACTGCTGAGGCAAAATACCGGGACAAACTACCGTGTCAAACTCCCGAGGCACACAAAATGCCGGTCGGGCGGTCGCATCAGCAACACACCCAACCGGCACGCACATCTATTCAACGTTAGAGAAATCTACCCCAGGTGGCGGGCAAAAATCGGCGCAATCACGGGGGCAACCAGACCCGTCTGCCACGAACGCGCACCGTACTCGGCGAGCGCATCCCGCAAGGTCTGCTCGTCAAAACGAGCCGGCGGCTCCCAGCAGAGGCGGCGAACATAATCGGTCGTGATCAGGTTCTGCGCCGGAATGGTCAGCTTCTCCGAGAGCTCATCAATTGCCTGACGAACCTCGGTGAACAGCGCCAAGTTCTCGGGGCGCTTAGACTCCCACGCCTTCAACGGCGGCGGGGCAGTCGACGGCAAAGTGAACGGTACGGCGTTCTCACCACGAGCCGCCGCGGCAATAGCACGCACCCAACGCGGGCCCTCACGACGCAAACCGCGCGTCTGAAAACCAGGAATCGACATAATAGCGGGCACGTTACGCGGCATGGTGCGTGCCGCCTCCACAATCGCAGAGTCGGGCAGCAGACGCTTCGCGTCAACGTCCTTCTTACGCGCCAGCGAGTCACGCTCAAGCCACAGGTTACGCAGCGCCGTCAGCTGCTTGACCGAACGCAACATCGTGCGGCCCTTCGTCTTACGCCAACGCTCCGGCTGATCCGTCGGATCCTTCACCGGGGTCTTGCACAGGTACTCAAACTCCTCCAGGGCGTACTGCAGCTTACCCTGCTGGCGGAGCAAATCCTCCATTGCGTCACGCAAATCAATGAGCACGTCAACGTCCAGCAGCGCATAGTTCAGCCAGGACTCTGGCAGGGGGCGGCGCGACCAGTCTTCCTTCGAGTGCTTCTTCGCCAGCTTATAGCCGAGTAGCTCCTCCACGGTCGCACCCAGATTCACGCGCTCCAGACCGGCAAGACGTGCACCAAGCTCCGTATCAAACAGACGGTTCGGGCGCATACCGAGCATATCCAGGCTCGGGAAGTCCTGAATTGCGGCGTGAATAACCCACTCAGCATCCGCCAGAGCATCGTTAATAATGCGCAAATCCTTAAACGCCTCAGGATCAATCAGGTATAGCTGATCTTCACGCTTGAGCTGCACCAAAAAAGCACGCGAACCGTAGCGGATGCCCTGGGCACGCTCAGTATCAACAGCCACCGGGCCGGACGCCGCCGCCAACTGCTCAGCGGCACGACGCAGACCACTCTCCGTATTGATAAGGGTCGGAATCGGTGCGGAAGGGGCCTCCAGAGGAACAACGTCCGGAACTTCGATACCGTTAAGGGTCAGCTGAGGGGTGCCTGCGGCATTCTGTTCAGCTGCGGTACTCATGCACTCAATCCTTTTCCTCTGTCTGATTCGACGCGCCCATACGATGCGCCAGATGCCCGGGTAGGCGTACACCCGAGCAAACACGAGCCCGGGCGGGGTGGCGTGCCCGCGAGGGCACTACGCCATTCTACCCGCCCGAGCCTAAAGCCTCGAATTTAGAGAGACTCACAATAAGGGGTTCACCGGTGTGCCCGCGAGGGGTCTTGCCGGGCTTTATTCGGCGGCTTCCGCCTCGTCAGCTGGGGTATCACCGGGCTGTGCTTCACCCGGCTGTGCTTTATTAGCCGCGGCTTCACCCGCGGGGGCCAGCGTCAAGCACACCGAATTAATGCAATACCGCAAATCCGTGGGAGTCGGGTAGCCCTCACCCTCAAACACGTGACCCAGGTGCGAATCGCAGGCGGCGCAACGCACCTCCACGCGGCGCATACCGAAGGTCGTGTCCTCCAAGTAACGCACACGGTCCTCAGCCAGCGGCGCGAAAAACGACGGCCAACCACAATGCGAATCGAACTTCTGATCGGAACGGAACAGCTCCGTACCGCAGGCACGGCAAGAATACACACCCTCCGTGTGAGTGTTCCAGTACTCGCCGCTGAATGCGCGCTCGGTGCCGCCCTCACGCAGAACAGCGTACTCTTCAGGCTTGAGCACTTCACGCCAGTTCTTGGCGATAGCACCCACGCCGGGTAGCGAATTGCCCATCATGACTCCTTCAGTTTGCTCTCATGCCCAGGCTCTTACGGCATATGTAACGCCGCGGCCGGGCGGATTATTCCCGCTACGCGCGGACTAAGCACGGATGTCAGCGTACTTGCCGTTGGTGAGCTTCAGCAGGTCGTCCGGGGCGAGCTCAACGTCCAGGCCGCGCTTACCGCCAGAGACCATGATCGTGTCAAAAAGCTGCGCAGACTCATCAAGCAGGGTGGGGGAGGGGGTCTTCTGGCCCAGCGGAGAAATACCGCCCACTACGTAGCCGGTGCGGCGCTCAGCGACCTTCGGGTCGCACATGGAGGCGCTCTTCCAGCCCAGGGCAGCGGCGGCAGCCTTAATGTTCAGCTTGCCAGAGACCGGCACGATTGCGACGGCGAAATCCTTCTCGTGCACGATCAGCAGGGTCTTGAACACCTGCTCCTCGGAGGCGCCGAGGTTCTTCGCGGCCTCTTCACCGAAGGAGGTGACGCCCTCAACGTGCTCGTATTCACGCATCTGGAAGGGGGTGTTCGTCTCGGTCAGCAGTGCTACGGCGGCGGTTGCTGCGCCGCTCTTCTTACCTTTAGTTTTCTTAGCCATAGACACCATTTTACGGAAGTCACCATGCGCGGATACCTATGCGCTGATACCCATGCGCCGAGAAGCCACATGTGTTTCGAAAAGCCACAATAATGGTGGCTTCTCGAAACACATGTGGCTTCTCAATGGTTATGGGGTTATTTCAGTAACCCTTTTTCCTTCAGCTGCTCTTGAGAAAGCGAGCCAACGACAGTCCAAAATCCATCTGATTTGTCTACGTTCTGAGGTAGCCTTTAGGCTCCCTTTTTTTCTTAGTAAATACCGATGAGTAATTGCACGCCAAGACTAGTCAGGATGATAGCAATCCAGCAAAGGGCTCCAAGAAGAATGGATTTTCCACTGGATTTGATCATAGCAATGAGGTTGGTTTTGAGACCAATAGCACTCATAGCCATGATGATGAGGAATATGGAGAGTTGTTTGAGAGGTGAAAAGAAGCTAGTGCTGACACCGAAAGATGTGAGAAGAGTAGTTAGCAGAGAAGCTAGGATAAAGTAGAGAATGAAAACGGGGAAGATTTTTTTAAGCTTCACTCCTTGGTTGTCGCCCTGTTGACGGCTTTGCCAATAGGAGAGGAAGAGAACGATAGGGATAATAGCTAGAGTACGTGTCAGCTTGACAATAGTTGCAGGCTCAAGAGTGTTTGCATTGTAAAGACTATCCCAGGCACTAGCAGTAGCTGTCACAGAGGAAGTATCGTTGACCGCAGTACCCGCAAAGAGAGCAAAACCTTCGTTGGAAAGATGGAGCCAAGAACCTAGAGTTGGAAAGATAAGAGCTGCCAAGACATTGAAGAAAAAGATAACAGAAATGGCTTGGGCTACTTCTTTTTCCTTGGCGTGAATAACAGGAGCAGTCGCTGCAATGGCAGAACCGCCACAGATAGAAGATCCAACTCCAATCAAGGTAGCTAGCTTTGTATCAAGGTTAAAAAAGCGTTGGAAAAAGAAAGCAATAATTAAAGCGATAGAAATGGTCGAAATGATGACAGGAAGGGAAGATGTTCCAACTGCGAAAACTTGTGAGATACTGAGTCCAAACCCAAGCAAAATAACAGCATACTGAAGCAATTTTTTGGAGCTGTAAGTCAAACCGGCATCCAGTTGTGTATAGGAAGTGAGAAAGGGATGGAGAATCATTCCGATAAAAATGGCGAAAACAGGCGCTCCCACAACAGGTAGAAATCCTCCTAAAACCCAAGAGATGATAGAAATGATCAGACAGACTGACAGTCCTGCCCAATTTTTTGATAGAAATGACATAAAAACCTCCGAAAATAAATACTCTCTATTATAATCTTATTTGTCAGAAAAATAAAATAGAAAGTAGGAATAAGGTTGTAAATTAACGGAATTTTGCGGTCAGAGAGCTTTTGTAGTATAACAGATATATGTTCTTT